>Ga0222633_1000089_pt1 | contig 95939 bp, 86 predicted proteins | sample AntAcemetageno48_FD_179816 | JGI IMG/M metagenome (GOLD analysis project Ga0222633, IMG submission 179816) | Saline water microbial communities from Ace Lake, Antarctica - #48 | ecosystem: Environmental > Aquatic > Non-marine Saline and Alkaline > Saline | place: Antarctica: Ace Lake | collected...
AATCAACGCGGACACTCTTCCATTGGTGATGTTCCTCCAACACGAGTCTATAAAACAGCTGCTTAATGATTAAGATCAAACGAAGAAAACCAAAAACGCTGTCCTAAGAACCTAGACCACCTCATAACCATAGGTAAAAAAGAAGTCATTACTTCCAAAGTTTTAAATGAAAACAGGACACTTTGGATTTACACGCCAGACATCACTTCTCAAAATCCAAACCCTGAAAAGCGATACCCTGTTTTGTACTTATTAGATGGTAGTGCACATTTCTATTCGACCGTTGGTATTATTCAGCAACATAGTCAAGCCAACGGAAATGGCACATTACCTGAAATGATCGTGGTTGCCATTGAAAACACAAATAGAGTTAGAGATTTTGTTCCTTCTAATAATTTGGATAACCCAAACCCATTTATTGAGTTCCTTTCATCCGAATTAATCCCCCATATAGACAAGAATTATAAAACTGCACCATATAAAATGTTGGTTGGTCATTCTTTAGGCGGACTAGCAGTTATTGACATTCTTACTAATTTTTCTGAACTATTTAATGCTCATATAGCTATTGACCCAAGTATGTGGTATGACAACGAAAAGTATTTAACCAATACTATTTCTAAACTTCCGAAACAAAATATGAATGGCAAACGATTATTCATAGGAACAGCTAACACCCTACCCAAGGGAATGGAACTTTCACAACTCAAAAATGACAAGTCCTTTGAAACCCAACATATTCGTTCCATTTTCAAGTTGGATGAATATTTGAAATCGAATACAAATGGTTTGCACTATGGCTCAATGTATTATGAAAACGAAACTCATAATACTGTGCCATTAATAAGTGAATATGATGGCTTGCGTTTTATTTTTGATTATTACCTTTTTGATGCAACAGAAAAAGACTTTGCGGACTCAACTGACTCAATTGCTTCAAAATTAAAAACCCACTATGCAAATGTAACCGAAAAAATGGGCTATATGAATGCAGTACCAGAAGCACTCATTAACTATTTTGCTTATGAAGCATTGGGTAAACAATATTACAATAAAGCAAAAGCATTATTTGAACTAAACATTGAATGGTATCCTGAAAGTAGTAATGTTTATGATTCGTATGCTGACTATTATTTAGCCCAAAAAGACACCGCAAATGCCATCACAAATTACCAAAAAGCATTGCAGATTAAGGATAATGCAGAAACCCGAAACAAGTTAGACGGTTTGACTACCACAGGAATAATAAAATCTGCAACTGTTGATTTACAAAAATATGCAGGCGTTTATGTTTTAGAAACCTATAATATTTCAATTGTATTAGAAATTCGAGATAACAAACTTTTTGCAAAAGTCCCAGGGCAAGAAGATGATGAGTTTGTATATCAATCTGAACTCATTTTTACTGTAAAAGGAAAACAAGGTTATAAAGTTACGTTTGAAATGGAAGGAGATAAACCAAAAGGATTTACCTCCGTGCAACCAAATGGAACATTTAAGGCTGTTTTTAAAAATGAGTAGCTTCTGTATAAATAAAAATCTACAAGAATGGAAAAGAAGACGGTTTTAATATTAGGGAGTTCGAGAAATGATGGAGATACCTATAAACTTGTGAAAAAGATTATTGCTCTTTCAGACTATAACAAAATAGACTTAAACGATTATAACATTTCTTTTTATGATTATGAGCATAAGAACATAAAAGACGATTACATCCTTTTAATGAAGACCCTAATCGCTAAATATGAAACATTTATTTTTGTAACACCTGTTTATTGGTACGCAATGAGCGGAATTATGAAAATTTTCTTTGACAGATTTACTGACCTTTTAGATAACGAAAAAGAACTTGGTCGGCAATTAAGAAAAAAGAAAATGGCTGTAATAACTTCCTCGGTTGGTGATAATTTAGGAGACGATTTTTGGTTGCCGTTTGTTAAAACCTCAAATTACCTTGGGATGAAATATGTCGGGAATTTACATACTGTTAATGACAACCTTAACGAAGAAGAATTAATAAAATTTATTAAAAATATAGATGCGGAAAAACAACGACCCGCTAACAATGTGTATAAGCAATAGCGGATAAAGTGCTAAATCAAAAGACAACCTTTTGGTGGAAAGAAACCATGCTAACTGATTGGAGTATTTTGCAATGGGTAGTGACTTTGTTTTTTACAATTTCATTTACTGTTATTGCTATTTGGCTTTTTTTCAATATCAAATACGAAAACAAAGATAAGAGGTGGTTTCAATTGATTTTCAGTGGAAAAGAATGGACACCATTAATGAAGTCAATAGAGTTAATGGAACAAATAGAAGATTATAAAGCAAAGAATTTAAGTATCTGACAATGTATCCTATGAAAATAATTTAAAAAGACGCTCAAAATGAAAATATCAGGAAAATCAATTAGACCATTTATTGGTGCAAAAAATTATAGTATTTCTCGTGACTTTTATAAGGATTTAGGATTTGAGGAAGTAATTACATCGGGAGACATGTCTTACTTCTATATTGAAAATTTCGGGTTTTACTTACAAGATGCTTTTGTAAAAGATTGGGTTGATAATTCAATGATTTTCCTTGAAGTAGATGATCTGGAAAATACTTTGAAAAATGTACAAAGTTTAAAATTGACTGAAAAGTATGAGAAGGTGAGATTATCAAAAATAGCATATAACGCATGGGGAAACGAATTTTTTCTTCATGACCCTTCTGGAATATTATGGCATTTTGGAAAATTTAATTCAGTAAGACAATAATTTAATCATAAATATTATGAAGCCTCAGAATAAAATAGCCATACAAATAATTATCAATATTACTGTTATATCTATGCTTTTTATAGCATCAGCCTGCAACAGTAAAACGGATTCTATAAAAGATGATCTGACAATTAATTCAAAAGACCGTTTAGTTGACTCATTGTTGAAGCCATTAGATAGTTTAATTACCCAAAAAATGGATGAATCTGGGATAGTTGGATTGGGTGCAGCTATTATTGTTGATAAAAAATTGGTATGGATAAAAGGATTTGGATATGCAGACAGAGAAAACAAAACACCTTTTACTGTAAATACTATTATGAATGTTGCATCAATAAGTAAAACATTTACTGGTGTTGCATTGATGAAAGCAGTGGAAGAAGGATTGGTTTCTCTCGATGAAGACATTAATACCTATTTACCTTTCAAAGTGATTAATCCTTATTTCCCAGATAAAAAAATTACATTGAGACATTTGGCAACTCACACTTCAGGATTAGCAGATGATTATGAAGTATATGATAAGTCATATCACTACGGAGATGAAATACCTGAAGATTTAGGAGAGTTTTTAGAAAACTATTTTACACCAAAAGGAAAGCATTATTAAAAGAAGAATTTCCTAAATAAAAAACCAGGAACCTACCGTGATTATTCTAATCTAGCTAGTGGGCTAGCTGGTTATATTATCGAAATTAAAACTGGAAAAAATTAAATGAATACACTAAAGAAATTATTTTCAATCCTTTAAAAATGGATAATACAGGTTGGTTCCTATCTGAAATTGAATTGGATAACCATTCAAAAAAATATGAAAAACAAGGAGATACAATTAAAAATATCCCTTTGTTTAAACTCACTGACTACCCTGCTGGTGGAGTTCGGACATCAACTACAGAGCTATCCAGATTTTTTATTGCTCTAATAAACGATGGAGAATATAATGGTGTGAAAGTGCTAAAAAAAGAACGAATGCAAGAAATGTTAGAGTTCCAATTTACCGAATCTAACAAGCCAGAAAACATCAATTTACAAGAACCAAATAAAAATTCTGGGATTTTTTGGTCAACCAAACGTGATGTCACATTAATTGGTCACGGAGGAACAGATGATGGAGTTAAAACAGAAATGTTTTGCAACTTGTCAAAAGACATCGGAGTGATTTTATTCAGTAATACTGGAAGGGTTAGCGTTACAGACATCTAAAATGAATTATGGAAGTATGCTGAATTGATAAAAGAATCTCAAAAAGAAAAATGAATTAATGAATAGAACCTAACCATAAAATATAGCTAGTAAAAATTCGGACCTATGCTAATGCAAAAAATAACAGCTTTCAAACACTTTGATTCAGCTATAAACACAGTATCAATTTTGTAAAAACAACAATCCCAAAAAGGACTTTAAAAGACAAAAATGAAAAAAATATCAGTTGCAATATTAGTGACTTTGCTTTTCTACACTATTTCATTTGCACAACAAAAAAACACATCTCAAAACCTAAATAGTATTGAAACGTATTTGGTAGAACTTGAAAAAGTTGGTTTTTCAGGCTCTGTACTTGTTGAGCTTGATGGCAAAAAAATCATTTCAAAAGGATATGGTTTTAGAAATTTAGAACTTTCAGAAAAAAACACAGTCAATACCATTTTTGATATAGGTTCTTTGACAAAACAATTTACTGCCTCGGCTATTCTAAAATTAGAAATGCAAGGAAAGCTGTCTACTTCTGACACCATTACAAAATACTTTCAAAATGTACCTATCGATAAATCAACTATAACAATTCACGATTTATTGCGACACCAATCAGGGCTACAAAGCAATGTAGGTGGCGACTACGAATCAATAAGTGAGACTGATTTTTTAGACACTTTAATGAAATCACCTTTAAGGTTTAAAATGGGTTCAGATTTCTCATACTCGAACGTAGGATATAGTTTACTTGCGCTTATTATCGAAAAGGTATCTCAACAGTCTTATGAACAGTTTCTGTACGAAAACCTATGGAAACCAGTAGGAATGGAAACAACAGGTTATAGCCGACCAAATTTTGATACAGATTTAATTGCTGTAGGCTATGGAAAAAATAATATAGTTTGGGGAAAACCCACGAATAAAAATTGGAATAAAAATGAACCTTACCTTCATTTAAAAGGAAATGGTGGGATCCTTTCAACAACAGAAGATTTATTTAAATGGCATAAAGCGTTGATGACAAATAGTATTTTATCCAAAGGGGTGAAACAAAAACTATATCACCCTAAAATTAGAGCTAATGAAAATGGTACTGCTTACTATGCCTATGGTTGGGACGTTTCCAAAACTGATAGAAATACATTTCGAGTTTGGCATAATGGAGCAAACAATATTTTCTATTCAGACTTTATGAGATTTATTGATGAAAAGACGACCTTAATTATGTTGTCAAATAAATCTAACAGAGATTTAGACCAACTTAACTTTGAAGTTGCAAAACTTATTTTTGACAATAACTATAAGCCTATTATTCCAGTCGCTGACAGCGAAGACAATCAAAAATTATCACAAGAGATAATAGAAGTTGTCTTAAGTAAAGGACTTCAAAAAGCAAATTTAGCATATAAAAACAGATCATCTAAAACAGATGTTTTAGAATATATTTTAAATGCGAAAGGTTACGAATTATTATCACTACGCAAGTATGATGAAGCAATTAGTATTTTTACAATGAATACTATTGCTTATCCAAATTCATTTAATGCCTTTGATAGTCTTGGAGAAGCTTATATGGAAAAAGGCGACAAGGTATCAGCAATAAAGAATTATGAAAAAAGTCTAGAATTAGAACCTAATAATGGTAATGCAGTAGAGATGATTCAGGCATTGAAAACCCAATAATTGAAGAAAGCCAGCACCTAACAATGTATAAAAATAATAGCCGAAATAGTAGTAAATCAAGGAGGTTGTAGCCCGCTTCAACTTTCCTGTAACATGTCAGGGAAGTGCCACGCAGTCGGCTACTATTCTTATACTAAACGTTATTCATTCTTATGTTATAGCCGCCATATAACCACGGCATCAAGCGGACGCAACTCGCACTAACCTTACTTGAATTACAAATTTAAGCTACTTTTTAAATCATCAATATTTTCAAAGAGTGCACTGCGCCGCTTAAGCCGAAGGCCGTTATGCCTCCTCTCCTCACAATAAAATAGCACTTGACTAAGTTAACATTATTGTTAACATTTGTTCTGTGAAAGAAATCAAGTTTTATAAGACCACATCAGGTAAAAAATGAGTGATTTACAAGCTTATATCAGCGACCGTAAAAAACGAGATCCCGAGTTTGCCGAAGGCTACGATGAAGGATTTCGCAGTTTTAAAATTGGTATTCTTCTTAAGCAAGCCCGTGAAGAAGCAGGCCTGACCCAGGATGAGCTCGCCAAACAATTGAACACGAAAAAAACAGCCATTTCAAGAATCGAGAACCATGCTGAAGATATACGGCTTTCGACTTTGGAGAAGTATGCTCAGGCATTTGGGAAAAAGCTCAGAGTTGAACTCGTAGATTGAGGAAAGCATAACCAGCGGCTCAAACGGAAGAGTTTGCGGTTCGTGGCATTAGAAAAGTTGGTCGCCCCGCCGCACAACCGCCAAACCGTTAAGTACCCTTGAGGTCAGGCTGGTTCCAACTCTCCTACTAACAGTTTTCCTATCTGCTCTTTTGATGTCCCAAGTCGGAGAAGTGATTTAATCATCAAATCTAAAGATATTCCGGGATCGCCTCCTTCAAGTTTGGCAATACGTGATTGGCTTGAGTCGATTGCACGGGCAAGTTGTTCCTGGGTCCATCCTCTTTTTGCACGTTGGGATTTTACCAAACTGCTGAAATCCAGACGAATATCAATATAGGCTTCTTCTTCAGGAGTCAGTTCCAGAAAATCTGCGGCAGAGCCTACCCGAAATCCTTTATCTTCCAGTTGTTTTTGTATCTTCTTATCCATGACATTTCCTATTATTTGCTACTGTTTGTAACGAGCCAGTCGCTTTTTACATACTTCAATGACTTCCTGTGGCGTCTTTTGTGTTTTCTTCGCGAAGACCTCCAATATGACAATGGCATCATCATCAATGAAATAGACAATACGCCACATTTTATGTTTATCGTTGACGTGAAGTTCATGACAATTTTTCCCAATGGATGGCATCACCCTGGAATCCGGCATTTCCAGAAGGTCACCATTTTGTAGTCTTCTTAACAAAAATCCGGCTTTCATTCTGGCCGCTGCCGAAAAAGGAGGAGTCTTTACTTCTCCCTGAACCCAAACCAATGGTTTATCATTTTCAGACATATCTTAATATGTCGAATTTGACATAAACAAGCAATAGCACAGTCGAGTAATTAACAATACGACACAAGTGGACTGGAACCAGTGGGTTGCTTGTAGTACATTAACAAACCAGCCGCTTAATCGCTGGGCCGTTATAAAGCAGGGAAAGCGGTAACCTAATTGGACAAAACAACTCTTATAAAACCACAATAATTGTTCGTCTATACTCCTACTATGGTGGGTAAAATGCATGCTTATTGTGCAAAAAACTAAAAAATATGGAAAAAAGTGTACTCTTAATTTTAACTGCATTAATATTTAACTTACCATTATTTGGACAACCTACTGTTGAAAAATATGCAGGTGATGTAGAATCTATAAGTGCAATCATAGATGCATATTATGATGTGATTTCAGGCTCAAGCCAAGACCCATGGCAATTTGAAAGAGATAAATATATTCATACAGAAAATGCTGCTATAACCAAGATTGATGAAAATGGGAATGCTCAATCACATTCATTAGAAGCAGAATACATTCCGCTGATATTATCTCCTAAAGAGGATTTTTATGAAGTAGAACTCAAAAGGGAAGTTAGTCATTATGGAAATATGGCACAGATATGGAGTGCTTTTGAAGTAAGAATGGAACCAAATATTACTACAAACATCAGAGGGTTAAGTAGTATTCAACTATATTTTGTAAAAGGCAGATGGTGGATAAATAGTTGGACAACTGAAATGGAGTCTGATACGAATACTATAGTAACAGATTTTTTGAAAAGTGAATGATACTTTTGTCTGCTACAGTTAATTCTAATTGAAGGATTTGTGTATAATTCAAGTATCTTACTTCTATCAAAGGCTGTGCTAGATGCTAGATTGCAAGTGAAGCTTTTCAAAGCCACCACATTCGAGTTTCTTCAAACTGTTATTCAAATTCACCACCAAAACCTGCATTATTGCAAAGTATTTCCTGCTGACGTGTAAGCCATTGTTGATTATATTCATGCATAGTCGCCACGCAGCACAACCGCCAAACCGTTAGGTAACCAGACAATAATAAATGAAACTGAAACAGATAGTTGAATCTAGTGATACGCCTGCGGGAAAATATTTTGACCTTTTTATTCAAGGTCTGATTGTATTATCACTAGCATCTTTTTCAATTGAAACTTTACCTGATATATCAAGCCAGACGATTCAATGGCTTAAGTACTTTGAAATAGTTTCAGTTTCGATATTTACTGTTGAGTATTTGCTACGAATTCTGGTTGCGGATAAAAAGACGGATTATATATTTAGTTTTTATGGCATCATCGATATCGTAGCGATTTTACCTTTTTATGTAAGTACAGGAGTTGATTTAAGATCGATAAGAATATTTCGGTTATTTCGACTTTTCAGGGCCTTTAAATTACTTCAGTTCAGTAGTGCGGCAAATCGACTTCAAAAAGCTTTTGCAGATGTTAAGGAAGAATTAATCATCTTCTTAATAGCATCTGGTTTTGTATTATACATATCTGCGGTCGGGATCTATCACTTTGAAAATGAATCTCAGCCGGAAGTTTTTAAATCTGTATTTCATAGTCTTTGGTGGTCTGTCGTAACATTGACAACAGTTGGTTATGGAGATGCCTATCCTATAACTGTAGGGGGTAAAATATTTTCTTCTATAGTAATCTTGATAGGGCTTGGAATAGTCGCAATTCCAACTGGATTACTTGCATCTTCTTTTTCAGCAACAATTAAAAAAGAAGAGTAGGTGGTTACCTAACAATCGTTTCCTACCGACCGTACCACACTATTTACTAAACTTCAATGCTGATTGTCCGGCGGCAGAAACGAGATACCGTTAACGTACCCTTCTCAAATACAGTCCGATCATTTTTTTCGTTACCTTATTACGTATTAAATTTGTACAATATAAATACGTTTAAAGAAATCACTGACTATTATGGCGACAGCACGTATTGATATAGACCAAGATATCCAGCCGCTTTCTGAATTCCGAAAGCATGCTGCAGAATTCATTGACCGCATCAAAAAGCAAAAAAGATCCATTGTTTTGACACAGCACGGAAAAAGTGCTGCTGTTTTAGTGGATGTATCGGAGTATCAGCGGATGGTTGATAAGCTTGATTTGATGGAAGAGCTGATCGAAGCAGAACGACAAATAGCAAGAGGTGAAGTAGTATCCCATGAAGAGGCTAAAAAACAGATTAAAGAAAACCTTGCCAAGTGGAAATAGTCTGGACCAATCAGGCATTGCACAAACTCAACAAGTTTGTAGACTACATCGCCCAAGATGATGTTGTCACCGCTGAAAAGTGGGCATTAAAGTTGATAGAGAAAACCGACCAGCTTATTGAACAGCCGGAATCAGGCTGCATTGTACCTGAGTATAATGAGCCGAATTTACGTGAACTAATATTTGGGAACTATAGGGTAATCTACCGGATACGTAAAGAAGTGAATACAATCTATATTCAAACCGTGTGGCATGTTCGACAAGATCCGCCTAAATCAAGTGCGGGGTTGCGTTAACCAGTGGCTCAAACGGACCGGTTCCAATTTTCAGACATTGGGGAGTTACTCACCCTGCCGTTTAGCCACCAAACCTTTATGCCTTCACAAAACAATTTCGTTGCATGGATACCGTTAATCCATTAAATTAAAGAATGATCAAATCGTTTGGAGATAAAGCCACATCAGACCTGTTTCATGGAAATTCGAGCAGTAAGGTTCGTAAGCTTCCCACTCAAATTCTTGATTCAGCACTCTATAAATTGGATATACTGAATGCGGCTACTTCTTTGGATGATTTACGATCCCCTCCAGGCAACAGATTAGAAGCATTGCGTGGAGATTATAATGGATATCATAGTATTCGAATCAATGCCCAATGGAGAATCGTTTTTCGTTGGCAAGATTCCAGTGCTTCCGATGTCGCTATTGTTGACTATCATTAGAAAAGGTGAAAATCATGATTCCAAAAAACAGAATAACCACACATCCCGGCACGATCTTACTAAAGGAATATCTTGAACCCATGGAATTAACTCAGAAAGAATTAGCGGATCATCTGGATATTCCCATTCAACGGATTAATGAAATTGTACGCGGTAAAAGAGGCATTTCCTCTGATACAGCTTGGTTGCTTTCCAAGGCGTTCAACAATTCCCCTGAATTTTGGTTAAATCTGCAATCAATGCACGATTTGTCGACTCATCGTCCAGACAAAGAAATTGGACCATTAAAAGTGGTTCAGGCATAACAATGCGCATTAACTGGGGACGCGGAAGAGGTTTCGATTTACGTGTTGCTAGTTTTAAAATTTTAGCCGTTTATTAACTCATAATCTCCGCGCCCGTTTTGCGCCAACACGTTATGTGACTGGTTACTTTTATTAGCATAGTCGGTCAGGTGATCTTCTGTAACGATTTAACCAGAACTCCCTAAAAAAAGTCAGGCCTTTCAAGCGAACTATCATCAATAAGCAGACAATTATTACACTCTGCCGGACCCGGGCAGGGATTGGGAATAAAGACCGGTAAATCAGCTCGGGTCACAAAATCATAGGAACTATTTCTGGCGGCAGCTTCAAAATATCCGAGTGCGAAATCATTCTCATCATTTACATTAATAACATTTCCTTTCACTGTAGCCGGAGGGGCGTCAAAGATCGTCCCGCTTTGATTAATGATCTGATCCACATTTTCCCAGTAACGATATCGCTGTTCAGATATCGACGAGACTGTAACGCCGAATACATGCCGAATGTAGAATTGATCCCGAATAATTCTTTTTATGACCAGATGCTGGTTTTCAATAAAATTAGAGGAGAGCTCATCCGTCCGGATGATATTGATGGTTTGGGTATCTGTTTTTCTGGTAATATAACAGAGTTTTGCTGGTGGGGCAGCGGCACTGGCAGGTTCATTTTCAATAAAAGAGTACACACTTTCCACATCCCATTTTAAAAATAATGGTTCAGTATGATCCGGTATTCTTGTATTTGCAGAAATAGTGACAGCAGGGACTTCCAGTAAACGACCGGTTGTGGATGGCTCTTGAATAAAACCCGGATCCAGTATGGTTTCAGGGGTGCCATTGAACATTGGAATAATTTCAGGAATTGAGTGGTAGATCCTGCCATCAGGCAGCTCGATTTCGATATGGTATGTATGCCCACGTCGTCCATCAACCCTGCCAATCGGTATACCATAAATACCGGGTTCAGTCTCCAGATAGCGGAACCGGTTTTCATTATTGTCAATCAGTGTGACATCAGCACCACTGAGTGGCAATGGTATAGTACTTACCTGATCTGTGAGAGCGAGTTCTACAGTAAAAGGTCCTTCGTGATCATAAATACCACCACTTACCACTAGTTTTCCACCCTCACGTTCTATGTCAAAATCGATCTCATCTATACAACCTGATATAGAAAAACCAATGAGAATCAAGATCACAATCGCTTGAGCAAATTTGTTAATTTTCAGGCGGTATATCATCAAAAGTTAAAATTATAAGTGAATGAAGGTATAACAGCTCCCAAAACGGAGAGCCGGTTTGGTGTGGGGACAGATGCTCCCGGTGCCCGTTTGTAAAACATTGAGAATGCATTTCTCCTCCCCAGAATGTTGTAAAAGGTGATATTGGCACTGTCGCTGATACGTCGATTTGGATTCGGAACCCGATATTTCCAGATATTTTCTGCAATTGTGAAAGAGAGATCAAGTCTGATATAATCAGGAATTCGTTCACGATTCCTGTCAGAAAAAACCGGTACTGTCGTGCCACTGTCCAGATGGTTAGAACTGATCGCGGTTATTGGCCGGCCACTTCGCCAGATGAAATTGAAAGAGAAAGCGCTCTTCTGCCCTAAACTTCGAACCGCTGTCAGATTAAAATTGTGGGGTTGATCATAATTGGAAGGAAACCAATCGCCACGATTGATGCTTCGCCCGGGAAAATCACTTTCAGCTTTCACGAATGTTCGCCCTAATGTATAGGAGAGCCAGCCGGTCCATTGCCCGCTTTTTTTTCGGATATTAAATTCCGACCCATAGGCTTGTCCTTGTGCGGAAATAAGGTCTGTTTCAATCTGATTATTCAAAAAAAGATCAGCAAAGTCGATGTATTCGACCAGGTCATCCACATCCCGATAGTAGAGATCGATCGATGTTTCCCACTCTCCATCCGCAAAATTTTTAAAAAAACCGAATGAGTAGTTGTGAGATCTCTGAGGAGGTAAATATTGAGTGCTGACCTGCCAGATATCTGCCGGTGTGGGAGATGTACTGTTTGATATTTGATGAATATACTGCCGGGTACGGTTGTAACTCAGTTTTATAGAACTATTCTCAGAAATTGAAATTCTGGAGGAGATGCGAGGTTCAAAACCGTTGTAGGAGATGATTTTATCACCGGATGAGTACTGTGTGGAACCGGTGACACTACTGACGGATCGAGGTTGATTCACATCATAATCGTAGACGATTCCCGGACCCAATTGATCATAGTGTGTGTATCGCAGGCCGAGGGAGAATAGAAAGGATGACCCTAACTCGATTTCGTTACCGATATACAGTGCAAACTCTTGTCCGCTGTCCTTCTTCACCCGTTCGGATGCAATCACGGAATCATCATGATAAGCAGATAAAGACTCATCATTACTCTTATATCGAGTCCACTCTACTCCGGTTGTTAACGTCATATTGCCAACCCCTGTGTAGAGCAGGTGTTCGTTCAGTCGTTCATATCCGATGCCGGTATCCAGCAAAAAAGCATCCGGTCCATCAGGTGTGAAAAATGAACTATTGTATTGGTTTTTTGCAGCACTGAACTCAGAATAGAGATTATCCGTAATCGAACTGCTCCATTTCATACTTCCAATTTGATTCTCCCATGAGTATCCGAAATCGCGATCCAGTCTGAAAAAATCGCTGCTGCCATAATAGGAGAGTGAAAGGGTGTTATTTTGATTCAAACGGTGGGTAATGTTTGCATTATTGTCGTAGTAGCGGGCACTGCTTCCATACACATCAGCCGGAAGTGAGATTCTCATCATTCTGCGGTTTTTCCCGGCAATGGCAAAGATGACACCGGAAGCGGCTCCTCTACCTGAGAGCAGGAAGGAAGTCTTCTCTTTTATGATAGGGCCTTCTATCATTAGTCGAGCAGAGTAGAGACCGAGTCCGCCACTCACCTTAAACTCTTCCATGGAGCCGCTTCGCATAGACACATCCAACACAGATGATAAGCGACCTCCAAAACGTTCCGGCATATGTCCTTTATAGAGTGCGTAACCGTCAGTGACATCGGGATTAAATACGGAAAAAAGGCCCAACACATGAGATGAATTGAATATGGGTGCACCATCCATAAGGACCAGATTTTGATCTTCGCGTCCGCCCCTCACATTAAAACCGGAAGCTCCTTCTCCAACAGTTTGAACTCCGGGAAGGGCTGTTAGGGATTGAACGATATCAATTTCTCCCATAAACTGAGGGAGTTGTGTCAAATCGGAAATAGATACTACCTCAACACCGGTAACAGCACCTCTGATGTTATCTCCAAATCCAACTCCTTCGACAACAATTTCTTCCAGATCCGTATCCTGCTCGGTGAGCTCCAAATCGAGCCAGATGTTGCTTGTGAGTGTGATCTCTTCTACCAGGGTCTCCATTCCCAGGTATTGAATTCTCAGCGTATAGTCGCCTGTGGGTAGTGTAAGTGTGAAAAAGCCGTCCGAATCGGTGGATGTACCCCGTCGAAGTTCAACAATATAGAGGGTGGCACCTTGTAAGGGGTTGCCGGTTTCAGAATCTGTTACACGGCCGGATAATCGTACTTCATTCGTGATATCACTTTGATATATTGGATCACTAATAGGATAGCTATTCACACTCACTTCCAAAATCGGAGTGACCGGAAGGTAGGCGAACAGGGTAAATAATAGTGATAAAATTGTAACCATCTGCACCAAACTATTGATATCAAGGAAATGAAGACCGAATATAAGCTCTATGAAGACAACATTTGACAACCTGTGCATCTTTTTACAGCTTTTAAATGAAATTGATGTTATTGATTATTTATAGAACGATGAAAACGATCAGAAAACAGCTAAAAATAGCAGGTAGGGTGCAGGGAGTAGGGTACCGCCATTTTGTAAAGAAAAATGCTGAATCTTTAAATATAAATGGATGGGTTCAGAACATGAAGGATGGCACGGTTGAGGCTCTACTGATTGGAAGCAGTGAGGAAGTGCAGCAGATGATTCAAAAACTATGGGAGGGTCCGTTTTCAGCAAAAGTAGAGGATATTACGGAGATGGTTGTTGATCAGAATGCAGGGATATCTGATGGTTTCCGAGTGAGGAGGTGAATTGAACAGTCTCGAATTGGTATTGATTAGCTTTTAAAACGGCAAACGGGCAAGGGTTTCTTTTTTCACTTCTAATTCCGAGAGATCGGGACTGTCGCTATCATTCTGCTATCGCTTCGTGGGATAAAAGTGGAGGTGCAGTAGTCGCAGAGGTCACCTTAAATCGAGTGACCCTTTTCACTTCTAACTTTTTACTTTTCGCTTACGCGTACAAAAAATGAGCCCTTCCCCGCCTTTCCCGTTTGCCCATACATTACTATATTCCAAGCAGGGTCCAAAGACCGTTTGCCCCCTGTCCATCAGAAGACCAATTTCCTAAATACAGACGCACTTCATGTACCTAATTTTTGACACAGAAACGACCGGTTTACCTCGAAATTACTCAGCACCTCTCTCCGATTTTGACAACTGGCCTCGCTGTGTTCAACTTGCCTGGCAGGTACATGACGAAACCGGTCTGAAAATTTCAAGTGGCGACTATATCGTGAAGCCGGATGGATTTACCATCCCGTTTAATTCCGAAAAAGTGCATGGCATCTCTACTGAGAGAGCAAATAAGGAGGGGATACCGCTTAACGAAGTAATGGATGCGTTCAGCAAAGATTTGGAAAAAGCTACATTTGTGGTTGGTCATAACCTCGATTTTGATCTCAGTATCATGGGATCGGAATTTCTTCGAATGGAACGGGAGAATCCATTGAGTAGTAAAATTGCCATTGATACAAAAGATGAGTCGACAGAATTTTGCGCGCTGCCGGGTGGACGAGGTCGATACAAATGGCCTACACTTGCTGAACTGCACAACAAACTGTTTGACATTGGATTTGAAGAGGCTCACAATGCAGCCGCTGATGTAGACGCCACTGCCAGTGCTTTTTTGGAACTGGTTCGCATTGGCATCATCAAACCGCAACTCCCTACCGATCCCGGATCGATCGCCAAAAATGCATCCTCCCTCATCGACCCGACTCACTACATGCCAAAAGTGGAGGATCTTCGCAAAAGAGGCATAACCGGTGATGAGGAGGAGAAAACCCGTACCATTGACCTTCCGGCAGAAAGCGCCGGGGAGAAGGTAGACTCACCGTTTATTCATCTGCACAATCACTCCAAATATTCTGTTTTACAGGCAGCTTCCGGTGTTAAAGAGCTGGTCAAAAAGGCGAAAGAAGATGGTATGCCGGCTGTTGCGCTCACCGATTTGGGCAATATGTTTGGCACATTTCATTTCATGAACGCGGCCAACAGTTTGGATATCAAGCCGATACTGGGACTGGAAGCTTATTTTGTGGAAGACCGTCACATGAAGAAATTCACACGGGATCATAAAGATCAGCGCTACCAGCAAGTATTCTATGCAAAAAATATGGAGGGGTATCGGAATCTGGCTGAGATGTGCTCTCTCGGTTTTGTTGAAGGGTACTACTACAAGTTTCCTCGCATCGACCGGGAACTGGTTAAAAAGTATAAAAAAGGACTCATTGCAACGACAGGGGGTATTTTGGGTGAAGTTCCTGATCTGATTTTGAACAAAGGGGAGGCGGAAGCAGAAGAGGCACTCAAATGGTGGCACAACCTATTTGGTGATGATCTCTATATCGAATTGATGCGTCACGGTTTGGAGGAGGAGGAGCGTGTAAACAGTGTTCTGCTTAGGATGGCGAAAAAATTTGAAATCAAAGTAATCGCAACGAATAACACGTTCTATCTCAATAGAGAAGATGCCAAAGCCCATGATGCCCTGCTCTGCATCGACAATAATGAACTGATCTCCACCCCTGTCGGAAAAGGGCGGGATCGACGCTTTGGGTTTCCGAATGATGAGTTCTATTTCAAAACTCAAGAAGAGATGAAAGCGCTCTTCGCAGACGTCCCGGACGCGATATCCAATACCGTTGAGCTGGCTGATAAAATTGAGCCGATTGATCTGTCAACCGATGTAATCCTCCCCAATTTTGCACTTCCGGATGATTTTGATTCGGAAGATGACTATCTGCGTCATCTAAGCCTGGAGGGTGCAAAGGTTAAATACAAAAATTTCACAGACGAGGTTTCGGAACGGATCGATCATGAACTCTCGATTATCCAATCGATGGGTTTTGCCGGGTACTTTTTGATTGTTCAGGATTTTATTGCTGCAGCTAAAGAGATGGGTGTTTATGTAGGGCCCGGTAGAGGGTCTGCGGCCGGTTCTGTGGTTGCCTATTGCACCGGAATCACCAACATCGATCCATTACAGTACGATCTTCTTTTTGAACGATTTTTAAATCCGGAAAGGGTGTCGATGCCTGATATTGATATCGATTTTGATGATGACGGGAGACAGAAGGTGATCGATTATGTAGTTGATAAGTATGGAAAAGATCAGGTTGCCCATATTATCACATTTGGTACCATGGCGGCACGGTCGTCGGTCAGGGATGTGGCAAGGGTATTGGATCTGCCACTTCCGGATGCGGACCGAATTGCGAAGCTGGTTCCGGATACGGTCGGAATTTCTCTTGAAGATGCAATCAAAGATGTAAAAGAACTTCGTGAGATTAAAGCGTCGGACACATTGGAAGGCCGTACCCTGAAGATGGCGGAAACCCTTGAGGGATCGGTCCGAAATACAGGTATCCATGCGGCCGGAGTGATCATCGCTCCCGATAAACTGACGAACTACATACCGGTTTGCACAGCAAAAGACGCAGAGCTCTATGTGACGCAGTTTGATGGAAAAGTGATCGAAAATGCAGGGATGCTGAAGATGGACTTTTTGGGGTTGAAAACACTCTCCATTTTGAAGACGGTTATCGGTTATGTGAAAGAAAATCACGGCAAAGTGTATGATCTGGATGATATCTCGCTGGATGATGAAAAAACCTTTGAGATGTTTCAGAAGGCGTCGACGGTTGGGATATTCCAATTTGAGTCGGAAGGTATGCGGAAGTACCTCAAACAGTTAAAACCGACAGACATCAACGATCTGATTGCAATGAATGCACTCTATCGCCCCGGACCTATGCAATTTATTCCGGATTACATCAGGCGAAAGCATGGGGAAGAGGAGGTCACTTATGATCATGAGGATCTGAAAGAGACATTAGAACCCACCTACGGCATTATGATCTATCAGGAGCAGATCATGATAGTTGCGCAAAAAATGGGAGGGTATTCATTAGGTGAAGCCGATGTTTTGCGGCGGATCATGGGTAAAAAACAGCCGGAACTATTGCCGCCGGAAGAGGAAAAGTTTGTGAAACAGGCGGTTCAGAAAGGGTATGATGAAAAAACGGCCAAAGAGGTGTTCGATAAAATGGCCATGTTTGCCGGTTATGGTTTTAACAAATCTCACTCCGCTGCCTATTCTGTAGTGGCCTATCAGACCATGTATTTTAAAGCAAACTATACGGCAGAATATATGGCGGCTGTGTTGAGTCACAATATGAGCGACATCAAAAAAGTGAGTTTCTTTATTGAGGAGTGCCAGAGAGCGGGGATTGAAGTGGATCCGCCTAACATCAACAGTGCGGAAGGGAAGTTTATCGCAAAAGAGGGGCGGGTTCAATACGGATTGGCTGCAATCAAAGGTGTAGGTTCGGCAGCTATTGAGCAGATTGTCCTTGAGAGACAGGAAAACGGTTCATTTCGAAATATATTTGATTTTTCAGCCCGTATCGATACACGAGTTTGCAATAAAAAAACAATTGAAAGTTTAGCACAAGCCGGTGCTTTTGAGGTGTTGCATCAGAACAGAGCACAACTCCTTGCCAGTTTGGAGGATATCTTGAGTTATGCTTCCCGGAAACAGGAGGATGAGCGACTCAATCAAGTAAGTCTGTTTGGGGATGGAGCCGGTGGTGGCGGGATTGTAAGTGAGCCGAAACTGAGGGATTGTCCGCCATGGACCAATATAGAGCGACTCAACAAAGAGAGGGAGTTGATCGGTTTTTATCTGAGTGGCCATCCCTTGGATCGCTATAAAGAGGATACAAAACTATTCGCCAGTCACACATTAGCGGAAGATGGGCTTACCGGCTTACACGATCGGGAGTCCGTAAGAGTGATTGGAATCATTACAGCTGTTCGTAGAATATCTGATAAAAAAGGGCGCCCGATGGCTTTCATTCAGGTAGAAGATCTGCGCGGTACGGTAGAAGCTTTGGTATTTAGTGATGTGTACGATCGCCATCAGGGATTGATCGCTCCCGACACAATCATACTGTTGGAGGGAACCATTTCAAAAAGGGATGAACCACCCAAAATTATTGCAAACAGTATGGAGAGAGTTCAAAATTTAAGGGAGAAATTTCAGGCTCAGCTAATGTTGATTCTAAAATTGAGTACGGACAGCCTTTCCAAAGAGGATCTGAATCAGATGGCGACATTGATGAGTATTCACAAAGGAGAAACGATGGTAAAATTTCAGGTCTATTCTCAGCATGCAAAAAAACCGATCCGTATGAATGTCAGAAAATTTGTTGTAGAACCCAGCAATGAACTCTTGAGAGGGTTAAGAGATATTGTAGGGAAAGATGCCGTTATTTTAAGCAGAGACAGAGAGAAAGTTGCCTGAATTAGTTATCTTAAATATTGGTGTATATAGTTAAATGTAATTGGATTGATAACTAAATGATATGTGTTTATTTATGTGATTTTTTCCATCTTTATCGAAAACAAATAACAAACAGAATATTATGAGTAATACAGTAGAATTCACTGACAGTAATTTTGAAGCTGAAGTAGAAAAATCAGACACACCGGTTTTAGTAGATTTTTGGGCTGAGTGGTGCGGGCCTTGCAGAATGGTAGGCCCTGTAGTTGATGAGATTGCCGGAGAATATGCCGGTAAAGCAAAAGTTGGAAAAGTAAATGTAGACCATAATCCGGAAGTTTCTGTGAAATATGGCATTCGAAGCATCCCGGCCTTAATGATATTTAAAAATGGTGAAGTGGTTGATACCATCATTGGAGCTGTTCCAAAAACACACATCAAAAAACAACTGGATGCCCAGTTAGTTTAACAGTTTTCTTTTCTAAGTAAATTAAAGGCGATGAGACCCATCGCCTTTTTTTATGCTGTTTTTTCTCATTGAGTAGATAAACAGCCATAACAGACAATATGAAGGATATAAATTCCATTGTATACAAGATTTTACAATGATCTGTTATAAATTAATGAACTAACCTTTATTTTTACGGGTTAGCAATAGAAAATTTTTATGTATTGATATATGAGTAAACCGCTTAAAAGAACACTTACTGTCCTCATCATCCTTTTGATTGTGGGCGGACTTGCCTATCCGAAGGTCAAACCTTTATTTAGTTCAATCTCAGAAACTGAGAATCAAGTTGAAAGCAGTGGACTATTAACGGTTCAGGCGGTTGAACTGGATTATGAAACAATAGAAGACCGTATTTTTTCGAGCGGTACCGTACAGGCAAATGAACTGGTAGAATTGAGTGCAGAATCTTCCGGGATTGTGACCGAGATCTATTTTGAAGAAGGGCGAGATGTAAACCGGGGTGATCTGCTTTTGAAAATAAATGACAGTGAACTGCAGGCTGAAAAACAGAGATCTACATTTAGATTAAATCTGGCAGAACAGAGAGAAGAGCGGCAGAGTAGATTACTAGAGAGAGGGGGTATTAGCCAGGATGATTATGATGCCACATTAAATGAAGTGAATGTATTGAGAGCAGAACTGAGGCTAATTGATGCACAAATAGAAAAAACAGAAGTGAGAGCACCCTTTTCCGGTGAGATCGGGCTTAAGTATATAAGTACCGGCTCTTATATAACACCTACAACCAGAATTGCATCGTTGCAAGAAGTAGACCCGGTGAAAATCGATTTTTCAGTTCCTGAACGATATATACCCAGAGTCAATATTAGAGATCAGATTAATTTTACAGTTCAGGGTGTTGACTCCTCATTTACCGGGGAAGTATATGCGATTGAACCCAGAGTGGATACCCAAACCCGAACGCTGCAAATACGTGCAATCAGTGAGAACAGTGATAAGCTTCTCTATCCCGGAGCTTTTGCCAATATCGTATTGATATTAAATGAGATAGATGATGCAATCATGGTACCAACCATAGCTATTATACCGGTATTGAATGGTCAAAAAGTATATAAAGTGGTAAATGGTGTGGTTGAGGAATCAACCATCCAAACAGGCATTAGAACGAGTGAAAAGGTTCAGATTATTGAGGGAGCATCACACGGCGATGTCATACTGACAACCGGCTTGCTTCAGGTTCGACCCGGTATGGAAGTTGAAATTACTGATCTAAAAAAAACCTCTGAATTATGAGTCGAATATCTTCACTGAGTATCCGAAGGCCGGTATTAGCCTCTGTTATGTCTATTGTGATCGTACTTTTTGGTGTGATCTCTTTTTTCTATCTGGGTGTTCGTGAATATCCATCAGTAGATCCTCCTATTGTAACGGTTAGTACAAGTTATACCGGTGCAAATGCAGATGTGATTGAGTCACAAATTACAGAGCCCCTGGAAGAGTCTGTGAATGGCATTGCAGGTATTCGAACTCTTACATCAGTAAGCCGGGATGGACAGAGTACCATAACCGTTGAGTTTAATCTGGAAATAAATTTGGAGGATGCAGCTAACGATGTACGTGATCGTGTATCCAGAGCCCAGCGAAGTCTGCCGCCGGATGCTGACCCACCAACAGTTACAAAAGCAGATGCAGATTCCTCACCGATTGTATTCATCAATGTGAATAGTGATCGGCGAAATTTGTTAGAGTTAACTGCTTTTGCAGAAAATATTTTTAAGGAGCAACTTCAAACGATTCCGGGGGTAAGTGAGATCCGGATTTGGGGTTCACGAGAGTACTCCATGCGTCTCTGGATGGATCCATTGAAACTGGCAGCGTACCAATTGACCCCACTTGATATCCAACTGGCACTGCTCCGCGAGAATGTGGAATTACCATCCGGCAGAATTGAGGGTATGGTAACTGAACTTTCAGTGAGAACTATGGGACGGCTTACTAGTGCGGAAGAGTTCGATGATTTGATTATTTTTGAAGAAGATGGCAACCGAATTCGCTTTGGTGATATTGGATTTGCCGAATTGGGTGCTCAAAATCAACGAACCATATTGAAGAGAGATGGAGTACCTATGGTAGGTGTAGTTGCAATTCCGCTTCCGGGTTCAAATCAGTTATCCATAGCAGAAGAGTTGTTTGATCGATTGGATCGAATTGAGAGGGATCTTCCTGAGGATGTGTCGATCGCTGTCGGTTTTAACACTACCGAATATATCGATCAATCTGTAAGTGAAGTTCAGCAAACCGTGTTCATTGCTCTTGCATTGGTTATTTCTGTGATTTTCCTATTCCTTCGGGATTGGCGTACTACATTAATACCTGTTATCGTAATACCGATTGCTCTGATTGGAGCATTTTTCATAATGTATGTTGCCGGGTTTTCCATCAATGTATTAACCATGTTGGCGATTGTCCTGGCGATTGGCCTTGTAGTGGATGATGCCATCGTTGTGCTTGAAAATATTTATGCGAAGATGGAGAAAGGACTGCCTGTAATTGAGGCCGGTATTTTAGGTTCTAAAGAGATCTTTTTTGCTGTAGTCGCAACCTCATTGGCGTTGGTATCTGTATTTATGCCGATCCTGTTTTTGGGTGGAACAACCGGAAGGCTTTTCAGAGAATTTGGTGTAGTTATTGCGGGTGCTGTTATCATCTCTTCGTTTGTAGCTCTAACGTTAACACCGATGCTTGCTACAAAAATGCTTTCAAGGGGAGCCGAGAAGAACCGATTTTATATGATGACGGAGCCCTTTTTTGTATGGCTCAATAATATCTATCGATCCTCACTGGAATCGTTCATGAAAGTGAGATGGATGGCATTTGTGATACTGTTGGCATCCACCGGATTGATTGTTTTACTCTATTCAAATTTACCCCAGGAGTTGGCACCAATGGAAGATAGAGGTCAGGTCCGTATTTCGGCTACAGCACCTGAGGGGGCTTCTTTTGAATACATGGACGGTTATGTGGATCGGATGATTCAGAAGATCAGCGAAACTGTTCCTGAGATGCAAGCTATTATCACAGTGACTTCACCGGGGTTTGGAGCGGCAGGTTCAGTGAATTCGGCTTTCGGATTTGTCACCATGGTAGACAGATCGGAGAGAGACCGTTCACAACAGGAGATAGCGGATCAAGTGACTGGTGAATTAAGTGATTTATCCGGTGCACAATCATTTGTTTCTCAACCTCAATCGATTGGTGGAGGCAGACAAGGACTGCCGGTGCAATTTGTACTTCAGGCTCAGACACTGCAACAACTGGAAGAGGTGATACCCGATTTTGTATCTGCCGCAAACAGTCATCCCGTATTTTCGTTTGCAGATGTCAATCTTAAGTTTAATCAGCCTGAAATTCAGGTAGAAATTGACCGAAATCGTGCACGTTCCTTAGGTGTATCAGTTCGGGATATTGCTCAAACCCTTCAGCTATCACTCTCCGGAAGCCGTTTTGGATTTTTCATTATGGAAGGTAAACAGTATGAAGTGATCGGGCAGCTGGAGCGTCAATTTAGAAATGAGCCTATTGACCTTCGTACCATTTATGTGCGTAATAACAGAGATCAGTTGATTCAATTGGATAATCTGGTGTCTCTCACTGAAACAAGTGCACCTCCTCAACTTTTTAGATTTAATCGATTTAATTCAGCTACGATATCAGCCGGACTGTCACCCGGTTATACCATTGGAGATGGCATTGAAGCCATGAATGGGATTGCAGATGATATTCTGCCGGAAACGATCGTTACGGATCTTGCAGGTCCATCACGTGATTTTGCTGAGAGTGCTGCCAGTTTACTTTTTATCTTCTTGTTGGCAAATATTTTGATCTATCTGGTACTTGCAGCTCAATTTGAGAGTTTCAGAGATCCACTGATAATTTTATTTACCGTTCCGCTTGCGATAGTCGGGACACTTGTCTCTCTTTGGTATTTCGATCAGACCTTAAATATTTTCAGTCAGATTGGTGCCATTATGTTGATAGGTTTGATCGCCAAGAACGGTATTCTGATCGTTGAATTTGCAAATCAGCGTCAGGAACAAGGGCTATCAATTATGGAATCGATAATGGATGCATCAGCAGTTCGTTTCCGGCCCATATTGATGACTACCATCTCTACAATACTCGGTATTTTACCGATTGCACTTGCATTGGGAGCCGGCGCTGAAAGTAGAACATCGATGGGTATTGCTGTTATTGGTGGACTCATGATCGGTAGCTTTCTTACTCTTTATATCATTCCGGCTATATATAGCTACTTCGCATCGGATAAAAGTGTAAAACAGGAAATTGTTAAAAAGGCACAAGAAGCTGAAAAATTAGAGGCTGCTTCCGTATGATGAAAGTGAAACAAAAAAGGGTGATCAGTTTTATACTGCCGGCCTTGCTTATTTTTGGACTGACAACTGTAAAGGCTCAGAATCTGCTGACTTTGGAGGAGGCTGTTTTAATCGGATTGGAGAACAATTACAATATTCAACTCTCCAAAAATTTGAGTGAAATTTCTGAAAATAATCGCTCTTTAGGTAATGCGGGATTTCTACCAACCTTATCGGCTACGGCAACATCCACGGAAAGAGTAGAGGATAGTGACTTTAGTGCCGGTGGAGAATCCAGAAGTACAATCGGAGCTCGTAATAGTAATCGAAATGCCGCATTAAATTTAGATTGGACACTTTTTGACGGTTTCCAAATGTTCACATCCTATGACCGTCTCGGCGTTTTGAAAGAGATTGGGGATGAAGAGTTAAGATTGCAGATGGAGCTTTTGGTAGCCAATGTAACGTTAGGGTATTACAACATTATCCGAATCAATGAGCAGTTAATAATTCTGGAAAACAATATTGATGTTACTGAAGAGAGAATTCTGATCGAAGAGACAAAAGTTGATTTGGGATCTGGATCAGAGTATGATCTGCTCCAGGCACGTTCCGATTTAAATGCAGACCGTGCTGCCTTTCTAAGGGAAAATAATTCCCTGACGGAGGCCAAAATTGTGCTGAATCAACTACTATCCAGAGCTCCGGGCAGTGAGTTTAATGTATCTGAAGAGATTATCATTGATCGCAATTTACCTGAAGAAGTTCTCTATCAAAGAATCATGACTGAGAATACTCAACTGTCGATTGCAAGAATGGAGATGGATATCAGCAATTTAGAGATCAGAGCTATTCGGGGAGAGAGATTTCCGGAAATATCACTCACTTCAGGGTATAGTTTCAATCGATCTGAAAATGATGGAGGGTTTATTCGATTTAATGAGTCAACCGGGTTTTCTATCGGATTGACAGCTCGTGTGAACTTATTTGATGGATTTAATGTAAAAAGGAGAGTTGATAACGCTAAAATTCAGTCAAAAAATGCTGAAATCAACTTTGAAAATCAGAAACTCAGTCTGGAATCCGATTTTTTCACCATCTTTCGTTCGTACCAAAATTCTATCGAATTGGTTGATCTCGAAGAGAGGAATCTAGAGAATGCAGAGCAAACGGTGGATATTGCATTAGAGAGATTCAGGTTAGGGTCTATCAGTTCATTAGAGTTGCGAGAGGCTCAACGCACGTTTCTTCAGGCCGAGAATCGATTGATTAATGCGAAATTTGATGCAAAGGTTGCAGAAACGGAGTTGTTGCAGCTGAGTGGTGAATTGGGCAGGGTATTGAGTGATTATTAAAAGGTGATTTACAATTTAAGTTAAAGAGTTGAATCGATGTTGCTTAATCTCTTTTTAGAACAAATCGCAGCCGTGTTCCGCCTTCTAAATAGTCCATTTCATCAGAAAGTTCTTTCAGTAAAAATACGCCACGTCCACGATCTTTCATTAGATTCTCCTCGGCAAGTGGATTATCCTGTTCAGATGGTTGAAATCCTATACCTTCATCTTTTACGGTGGCTACTATTTTGCTGTCAGAGATCTCTATTTCAACTTCAGCAATTTTAGTTGGGTCCAATTCATTACCATGTTCTATGGCGTTGGTAACGGCTTCACTCAGAAGTAACATCAAATTTCCGGATAGCTCATCGTCCAGATTGCATTTTTTCTGAATATCATCAACAAAATCGGGCACCTTTTCGGACTCTTCGTATGTTGATTTTAATTTTAACCGGAATATCTGTCTGGACATTTGGTGAATTAATGGATTAATCTATGCGTAAATGCCTCTCATCTTTAACGTTGTTGCAACTCGATCGATTGAATAAACATAAGCTGCCTGTCTTAATGTTATTTTATGAAGTTCACTCACATTATAAACATTATCAAAAGCATTTCTCATCATTCTGTTTAATCGACGGTTTACACGTTCTTCGGTCCAGAAGTATCCTTGACGATCCTGAACCCATTCAAAATAAGAAACTGTTACACCTCCTGCATTAGCTAAAATATCAGGAATCACCATGATTCCATTCTGTTCTAAAATTGAATCTGCATTAGCAGTAACGGGTCCATTAGCCCCTTCAGAGATAATTTTCGCTTTTATTTTGCCTGCGTTGTGTTTACTGATTTGATCTTCTTTCGCTGCCGGTATGAGCACGTCGCACTCCAATTCGAGCAACTCTTCATTACGGATAGGATCTGTGTTTGGGTACCCTTCCAGAGTATTGTTATTGGATTTAAGGTATTGAATGGCATGTGGAATATCGATTCCCGCTCTGTTCACATACCCGCCACTCACATCACTGATAGCGATCACTTTTGCTCCCTGTTCGTACATCAGTTGAGCAGATATACTTCCCACATTTCCAAATCCCTGTACTGCGACAGTTACTTTATTGGGCATCAAGCCAAGTTTATTTAGTGCAGCCAATGTAACGGTTACAACTCCTCTTCCGGTTGCCTCTTTTCTTCCTTCAGATCCACCCAGGATAATAGGTTTGCCGGTCACGACAGCAGTTTCTGTGCGCTGCGCATTCATGCTGTATGTATCCATGATCCAGGCCATAACCTGTTCATTTGTGTTCATATCCGGAGCCGGGATATCACGGTCGGGTCCGAACACATCCAGTAAATTAGCTGTATATCTGCGGGTAAGTCTTTCCAATTCTCCAAGTGAGAGCTCCTTCGGATTGCACCGAATCCCACCTTTTGCACCCCCAAAAGGTACATTCACAACGGCACATTTCCAGGTCATCCAGGCGGCAAGTGCTTTCACTTCTTCCAAATTTACGTCAGGTGAGAACCGTACGCCACCTTTAGAAGGTCCGAGTACATTATCATGGATCACTCGAAAGCCTTCGAAAACTTCAATTTTACCACTGTCCATAATGATCGGGACAGATATAATGACCTGCTTTACCGGACTCGCAAGGTACTTAAACAGTCCTTCATCCAGTTCTAATATTTCAGCTGCAAAACGGAACCGTTCCATCATTGATTCAAATGGTGATTCACTATCGAGAATGGGACCCGGTTCTTTATAAAAACCGGAGTTATAAGATGTTTTTTTGGGACTCATATAATTTCTGTGGAAGCGCTTGTTTGAGTTTTAGTAAACAGTAATAGCCTGATATTGATTGAAAAATACAGGCTTTTTGAACAAGGAAAAATTCTTTTTTCTCCTTTTTCATTTATTCATAAATAGAATTGGAATTGAGAAAACGTAGACCGACTGTGAGAGTTTCGCTATCTTGCCAATTGTTTCAGAACGAAATTCATGATTTTTCAGTTGAATTTTTAAAGAAAATAGCCCATAATTGTGTAGTCAAAATCAATGATTATACAATCCTGTAGAGTTTCAATATCCCCTTGTAATGAATAGTGAAGTCCTCGTACTCAATCAAGACTATCAGCCCTTAAGTGTCTGTTCAGTTCAGAGGTCTGTGAAATTGGTATTTCTTGAGAAAGCTGAACTATTGCATGATGACCCTGAAAAAGTATTACGAACAGTAACTGAGGATTATTCTTACCCTTCGGTTATTCGTTTGAAACGTTATATTCGATTACCCTATTCTAAAATTGCACTATCCCGAAAAAATATAATGAAGAGGGATGCGCAGACCTGTCAATATTGCGGGGTGAAATCAGATTTAACCCTGGATCATGTATTCCCTAAAAGCAGAGGCGGAAAAGATACTTGGGAGAATTTAACAACTGCATGCAATCACTGTAATGTAAGAAAAGGGAATCGGACACCGGAAGAAGCTGAAATGGCCCTGAAAGTAAAACCCTATCGTCCGATTCATATTACTTTTTTCCAAAACCTTTTAGGGGGTGTCAGAGAGAATTGGAAACCTTACCTCTATATGAAATAGGTTCATATCAGATCAAATTGATGATCAAGTTATCATTAACGTACTTTTCGAGGTATAAACGAAATCTGATTGCAAACCGTTGAACACTTCATGCAAATGGTGCATAGAATTCTTATTTTTATGCACCATAAATGAATTCAAGATTATGAAGAAAAAAGGACGTGTTCTTGTAGCAATGAGTGGCGGAGTAGATTCATCCGTTGCTGCTGTAATGTTGCATGATCAAGGATATGAAGTGATTGGCATTACCATGAAAACCTGGGACTACCACCGAAGTGGCGGGGATAACGGGAAAGAAACGGGTTGTTGCACGGTTGAATCCATGAATGATGCCCGACACATTGCCGTTAAATATGGGTTTAAGCATTTTATCGTAGATATACGGGATGAATTTGGTAACTGGGTTATCGATCGGTTTATTGAAGACTATACAAGCGGTCGTACACCCAATCCGTGTGTTCTCTGTAACACTCATATTAAATGGGCAGCACTTCTTCGCAGAGCTGATAATTTGGGATGTGATTATATAGCGACCGGTCATTACGCAAATGTTCGGGAAGAGAATGGACGTTATGTAATCTCGAAAGGAAAAGATCACAATAAGGACCAATCATACGCTCTCTGGGGTGTTGAACAGAAACATTTGGAGAGAACGATATTTCCCCTGGGTAAATATCATAAAACAGAGATCCGTCAGTTTGCAGAGGATTATGGATTGCTGAATGTAGCAACCAAACCTGATTCCTATGAAATCTGCTTTATTCCTGACAATAATTATCATCGATTTTTAAAGGATCGGGTTGAGGATTTGGAGGAGAGAGTGAGTGGCGGCGTATTCGTGGATACAAAAGGAAATATCATTGGTGAACATAAAGGATTTCCTTTTTATACGATTGGCCAAAGGCGAGGATTGCATTTACCAATGGGAAAACCTGTATATGTGACCCATATCGATGCTGAAAAAAATATAATCACAGTAGGTGAAAAAGAGGATTTAATCAGTACTACCTGCCGTGCAAAAGAGGTAAACTATATTAAATATGACTCCATACCAAACGGAGAAATGGAGATTACAGGTAAAATCAGATATAATGATGACGGAGCATTAGGTATCATAAAAAAACTCTCTGATGATGAAATTGAGGTGCATTTTCCCGCCGGAAGAGAAGCCATTACTCCGGGTCAAGCCATCGTTTGTTACGATGGAGAGGATGTTATAGCGGGTGCATGGATTCATAAGGTAAATGTAAGTCTTAACCAGGATGCTGAAATAGAGGTTTGAAACAATGCATGCCGGATTCAGTATGATATAGGAGTTTTTCGTCATCAACGAATAAAATCATAGAATAGAACCAATGAAATCAATATTCCCCACTATTTTATTAAGCTTGATCATAAGCTTGTCTGCCATAAATTTGTCTTGGGCTCAATTTGAGGGTGAGATTTTATTTAACTTAAGTGAGGTATCCAAAGAAGATGGCAGAAATAGCAGCATGCTTCTTGTTTTTACAAAAGAACGCATTTATATCAATTCCAGTGATGATCTGAATGTTATGGCAGGTCTAAATACAAGCGGTATTTTGGTTAGAAATGATTTTCAGGACTTTGTACTGACGATAGATAATAATGAAGGGTTACAGATTGCAAGAAGTGATCTTGAGAACTTAACATCTATGATCAATCGACTTCAAGGCAGAACAGACGTTCAACAGACTCCCTTTGCATGGGATGAAAAGGTTGTCGAGACGAACAATACCAAAGATATTCAAGGGTATAGAGCTCAACAATTTATATTAAACGGTGATCAACCGAATGAGTATGTTTCAATATGGCTGACTGATCAGATTAAAGTGAATTGGGGTTTACTGATGGATGCCTGGCATTCTACAGGGAAAAGACAATTTGACAATGAAATACCGATAGAAATTGTCATGAATAAAACCAGCTTTCCTCTACTTGTTGAAGTCTATAGGGAAAATGAAGTTGTCTATCTTGCAGAAAGTGTTTCCATTAATAAAGATCAATTTGATCGATCCAAAGTGGAAATTTCATCAGATATGAAACTGTTGAGTTTAGCAGATTTAATGATGAATTTTTTCCGTCAACAGAGATAAAATAGATGTGGAACCGCCTTTATCTGATTACATTCACTCTACTGATACTTTCGGGTTGTACTGTTCTAAAAACCGCAGATACACATCAAAATCTTGATTATCCCAATCCGGATTCAGAAATCGTAGATATTCTAAACGCTTACAGACCCGGAATTGATCGTGTAATGGGTGAGCCCATTGCCATTGTTAAGGACACTTTACGGTTTGATCAACCGGAAGGTACACTTGGAAATTTGGTAGCAGATGCACTGCGGTATCGCGCAGCTCTTGAACTTCGTAGTTTTGTTCACCTTGGAATTATAGGTGAAGGTTCATTCAAAACCTATTTTGTACCGGGTAAACTCACTTTAGGGGATATTTATGAATTTATGCCTTATGAAAATCATTTGGTAATCCTCGAATTGAAAGGGAATAAAATCATTGAATTAATTGACCAGGTTGCGGAGTTGGGCGGTGCTCCCATCAGCGGGGCACGTTTTCGTATTGATGATGAAAATCGAGCAAGAGGGCTTTTGGTAAATGCTGAAGTCGTGGATCCCGGCAGAAGCTATTTTGTAGCTACATCGAGTTGGGCTGCAAATGGAGGAGATCAATTTCCGGCTCTCTGGAATCCGGAGAGTAGAACCGATGTTGACCTCTCCATAAAAAAACTTTATGTCGATTTCTTCCAAGGCAGAATGGAACTTTATCATGAACCGGATGGGAGAATTCGATGAATATCTCGAGAAAAGAGTTTTTAAAAAAATCTACTCTTTTGGCAACAGGTTCTCTGTTGCCAATGGGATTGACTTCAGCTACATCCGGTCTATCCATAAATAACGATATCACAATACTTTATACCAACGATACTCATTCAAGGTTGGATCCTTTTCCCATGAATGCAAAAGAATTTGCCGGATTGGGTGGCATTGCAAGGAGATCTTCCCTAATCAATCAAATCCGATCCACTCAAAAAAATGTACTTCTTCTGGATGCAGGTGATGTTTTTCAGGGTACGTCTTGGTTTGATGTCTATGGAGGTGAAGTAGATTTTAAGTTGATGAGTGAGATGAACTACGATGCAATGACTATCGGAAACCATGAATTTGATCTGGGTCCTGATGGTTTTGCTGATGCTGCTAAGTATGCTGACTTTCCATTTTTAGCTGCAAATTATATAGTCAGAAATACACCCATGGCCTCCTATGTTCAGAGGCAGATAGTGAAAGAATTTGACGGTTTTAAAATAGGGATTTTTGGATTGGGAATTGAATTTGAGGGTGTGATTGACCGATCTTTAACGGGATCGGTTCGTGCTGCCGATCCCATTAGAAATGCAGATCAAATCACAAAATACCTGAAAAATTCACTACGGTGTGATTATATCATCTGTTTGAGTCATCTGGGGTTTCACTATTCAGATGAACGAGTAGATGATCATGATCTTGCCAATTCTGTAGAAAATATCGATCTGATAATCGGTGGACATACTCATACATTTTTGGATCAGCCTGTAGTCATTCAAAAAGCATCCGGAAAGAGCACTTATATTACACAAATGGGTCACAGTGGTGTCAGATTGGGTAGAATTGATCTGACAAATCTTGGGGGAATGTCAGATTATGATCTACAATCACTTTATTATACTGTTGGTGAAGATGGGTAGTCTATAAACAGCTGGCATCTGAGATTCCAGATTGAAATTGGTCTCTGATCTGCCGGGCTCATGTATTGATCTGCTAAGCTATTGGCGACGTGTTGTAATAACAATAACACCGTTTGCTCCACGAACTCCATAAAGGGATGCATCACTACCTTTCAGTACTCGTACATTGTCAATATCACGGACATTTAACATGCCGTTTACCGTTGAGTAACTTGTCCCAACAGATTGTCCATCAATAACATATAGCGGTTCAATCCCCGAATTAATGGATGAGATTCCGCGGATGGTGACCGTTGGATTGTTTGTTGGACCGGAGATTTGAACACCCGGAACACGATGCAGAAAGTCTGCAAGATTTAGAAAGTAGTCGGGTTGATTTGGAACCGCATTATCTGGCCTGACATTGACAGTATCTAAACCTCCCTCATCAACAGTAGATTCTGATGTTGAGCATCCAAGGATGGATACTAAAAAAAGAGGGACGAGAAATAAGATTGCTTTTTTCATGGCAATTGGATTTTGTTGAATAGATCAATATACAAATAACGAATGTAATATCTTTATTGTATATCAAGAGGTCTTTTATTTTACAATTTGTAAAATGAATCGTTAAGATTTTAAAAACAATTTAATTGAGATCCGAGGGAATCCGGTTATTTAACGGTAACCGGGTGGATCCATCCATAAGAATCATCCGTTTTACCATATTGAATACCTGCTATGCTTGTAAACATTCTCTCAGCAAAAGGCCCTATTTTTTCCCTATCCAGATTGATACTTTCACCATCATGATGGATATGGCCAACGGGTGCTATAACAGCAGCCGTACCAGCTCCAAATATCTCACTCAGTGTCCCATCCTTATCTGCTTGAAACACTTCATCAATGGATATTTTTCTCTCTTCAACGTCCATGCCCCACTCTTTGGCCAGTGCTATGACCGACATCCTGGTAATTCCCGGTAGTACAGTTCCTGCAAGTGGGGGTGTGATTAGTTTGTTGCCAATCTTAAAAAAGATGTTCATCGTGCCAACCTCCTCTACATACTTATTCTCAATTGCATCAAGCCAAAGAACTTGAGTGAAACCACTTTCCTGGGCTTTTTTTGCCGGCAAAAAACTACCCCCGTAATTCCCGGCAGCTTTGGCTTCTCCGGTTCCGCCTTTTACAGCCCTTACATACTTACTTGAAGTTGTCAGGGATACCGGATTGAATCCTTCACTGTAATAAGCTGCTACCGGACTCGTGATGATATAAAAATGATACTCTGAAGAAACCTTAGCAGCTAAATACTCTTCAGATGCGAACATGACCGGACGAATGTAGAGTGCATGGCCATGTTTTTTAGGAACCCATGGGTAATCCAGTTTTAATAATTGCTCAAGTCCGGAGATAAAAACAGCCTCATCAATTTCAGGCATACACATGCGACGGGCAGAGTTGTTTAACCGTTTGTGATGGTCAGTAGGTCTGAACAGGTTTATCGTATTGTCATCTGCATGATACGCTTTCATTCCTTCAAATATAGCCTGTCCATAGTGCAGGGCCATCATAGAGGGGCTAAAACTGATCGCGGAATAGGGTTTGATTTCAGCTGTTTGCCATTTTCCGTTATTGTAAACCATTTGAAACATATGGTCTGAAAAAACTCTGCCAAATTGAAGATTATTGAAATCTATTTCAGAAATTCTGGTTTTATTGGACTTTGTGATTTTGATCTTCATGATATAATATAATTTTAACTCATTTCATTGATCTAAGATAAGGCGAATTTTTTAATCTGTTGAAGCTTTTCATTAATATTTAGATGAATTATAAAAAAAACTCCAAATTGGGATCGCCATCTACAATCGCGTAGATTCAATAAAATAGTGTAGCATCGAATTAAGTATAAGAATATCAAATAATGAAAAATAATATGCTCAGACAAATTACTTTCCCGATAATCGTTGGTTTTTTTATGGTGGTAGAATTATCACAAGCTCAAACCAGAAATGATATCACTCCACATATATTAACGATGCGTGAACGTGCAGAAGTTGTTGATCGATGGACTGTGGATCGGCTGGATCATCTGGTACCGGAGTTGATGAGACGGGAACAGATCGATATGTGGGTACTCGTTGCGAGAGAGTATAATGAGGACCCGGTTCTTCTGACAATGCTGCCGTCTACATGGCAATCATCACGGCGTACTACGATACTGGTTTTCTTTGATCCCGGAAATGGGGCGGAGGTTGAACGATTTGCTGTGGCAAGATATAATATCGGCTTTTTTGAAACGCAATGGTTTCCCGATCGGGAACCGGATCAGTGGAAGAGATTGGGGCAACTAATTGAGGAAAAAAACCCGCAAAAAATCGGAGTGAATTTTTCAGAACATTTTGCAACGGGAGATGGGATTAGCCATACTGATTTTGAAAATTTGAGAAACAGTTTGCCGGCTGAGCTTCAAGAGAGAATTGTCTCAGCCGAAAACCTCTCTATTGGATGGCTGGAAACCCGGACAGAAGATGAGATGATAATCTATAGGCAGATAAACCGCATTGCGCATCATATTATTGATGAGGGATTGTCTGAAGCAGTGATTACACCGGGCATTACCACGACGGAAGATCTGTCCTGGTGGTTCCGCGAGAGAATTCGGACCCTTAATCTGACGGCTTGGTTTCATCCTTCTGTATCTATTTCCAGGAGTGATGCACCTGCGCATAGCGGCGACTTTTCCGGTTCTGCAGATAGTGATATAATACGCCCCGGCGACCTTATACACGTTGATTTCGGCATTGAATATTTGAGGTTATCAACGGATACTCAACGAAATGCCTATGTGTTGAGAGAGGGAGAGACAGAACCTCCCTTAGGGTTGAGAGAGGCGTTAAAGGTGGGCAATCGCCTTCAGGATATTTTAACGGATGAATTTGTGTCAGGCCGCACAGGTAATGAAATTTTAGTCGCAGCTCTTCAGAAAGCAGAGAATGAGGGGATTGCTGCAACCATTTATACACATCCTATTGGGTTCCATGGGCATGGAGCCGGACCTACAATAGGATTATGGGATCAACAGGGAGGTGTGCCCGGTAATGGAGACTATCCTCTATATCCGAATACAGCCCATTCGATAGAGCTAAATGCAGAGGTTTTTGTGCCTGAATGGAACCGAAGTGTCTTAATTATGCTTGAAGAAGATGCCATCTTTGATGGTGAAAAGGTGGGGTATATCGACGACAGGGCAGAGGAATTTTACCTCATACCCAGACAGAAATAGAGAGAGTAATCGAAAAAAGTAAAGATTTCTGTAAGGAACTCATCAATCCGGTATCTTACAGTTTCAAAATCAAACTATTCATGCAGGTAAGAAAGTTAAAATATGTCGCAAAACGCTAAACAAATTTTACAAGAAACGTTTGGGTACAGTAACTTCCGTCCCCTTCAGGAGGAAATTATAACCGATGTAATGGATGGGAAAGATACATTGGTGATTATGCCCACAGGTGGAGGGAAATCGATCTGTTATCAGATTCCCGCATTGATGTTTGACGGGCTCACTATTGTTGTCTCGCCTTTGATCTCATTGATGAAAGATCAAGTTGAACAGTTGGATCAGTATGGCGTACCTGCACTTTTTTTAAATAGCACATTGACTCGTGAACAGTATGCTGAGAATGTCTCCAAACTTAGAAGGCGTGAAATAAAATTGCTCTATCTGGCACCGGAAACGTTGATGATGGAGGCTACCCGAAGACTTCTTTCAGATCTGGATGTTGACTGTTTCACGATCGATGAAGCTCACTGTATATCAGAATGGGGGCATGACTTCAGGCCTGAATATCGGCAGTTGGCCACGGTACGTAAAGATTTTCCAAATGCCGTTTGTCTGGCACTTACAGCAACGGCCACCCCACGGGTTCGTAAGGATATCCAGCAAATATTGGAGATGAAGGAATCTGCCACATATATTGCCAGTTTTGATCGCGAAAATTTACTGCTGAAAATCGTAGATAAAGAGAATCCACTGGATCAGATTTTGGATTTTTTATATACCAGACAAAATGATTCCGGTATCATTTACTGTTTTTCACGTCGACAGGTGGACGAGCTCTATTCTGACCTCAAAGAGGAAGGATATAAAGTATTACCCTATCATGCGGGTCTTTCCGAACAACAGCGAACCGGCAATCAGGAAGCATTTATTCGAGATAATGTGAATATCATTGTTGCAACGATAGCATTTGGAATGGGGATCAATAAACCGGATGTTCGCTATGTGATTCATCACGACATGCCCCAAAATATTGAATCTTACTATCAGCAGATTGGACGATCCGGCCGGGACGGTCTTCAAGCTGATTGCCTATTACTCTATAGTTATGCGGATAGACAGAAGATAAAATATTTCATCAATCAGAAAGAAGGGGCGGAAAAAGAAGTTGCCGAGCGACACTTGGATCATCTGATAAACTACCTGGAGTATGAAGGTTGCCGCCGAAAACCGTTGATAAGTTATTTCGGGGAAGAGTATACAAAGAGCGATTGCGGAAATTGCGACAACTGCCTCATGCAGGAAGATGACCTTCAGGACCTCACTGTTCAGGCTCAAAAATACTTAAGCTGCATCGCCCGCACAGATGAAAAATTTGGTGCTTACCATATCGCTGATATCTTGAGAGGTTCTAAAGCAAAAAAAATCCTGGAAAATGATCATGACCAACTCAGTACGTATGGTATCGGTATGGAGTGGTCAAAAAATCAATGGATTCAGCTTTCGCGGTTGTTAATTCGGAAAAACCTGGTCAATAAAAATCCGGAACATGGTAATTTAGTGCTGACAGATGATGCGAAATTGGTATTAAACGGAAAAAAAGTGGTTCACGGTTTATTGGATAGAACCCAAACCACATCTGAGGAGGACGTCCGTATTAAAACAACAAGTGATGTTGAAAACCGCTATGATGAGCTTCTTTTTGAAGAGCTTAGAAAGAAACGCAAGGAGATGGCTGATGAACAGGATATTCCACCCTATGTTATATTTCCGGATACAACCTTAATGGAAATGTCATTTTATTATCCTCAGAATGAGGATAAACTGATCGGAATCTATGGAGTAGGAGCGGCAAAACTAAAAAAATATGGTAAAGAATTTCTGGAGATAATTAAAACCTATTGTGATCAAAAAGAAATTGAAGAGAGATCAAAGGTATTGAGCAAAAAAGTGAAAAAATCCAACAGTGAGCAGCAACATCATCGAGTTGGAATTGAGTATAACGCCGGAAAATCGATTAATCATCTTGCTGAGGAGTTTGGTGTTAAACAGGTGACTATACTCAGTAATCTCAAAAAATATCTGGATGAAGGGAATGCATTAGATCCTCAAAATATATTAAATGCTTCTGAACTCTCTGAACGTAAAATAGATGACGTGTTTGCATCGATGGAAAAAGTGGGACCTGAATTACTCAAACCCATTTATGAAGATCTGAATAAAACGGTCGACTATGGAGAGTTGCGAATCTTACAACTTGCATATTTAGCGAGAAATGGGGAATAAACATAAAAGTATGTCTATTTCAGAATTTATTGACTCTCTTAGAGATTGCCCCGACGGATGCTTTAATCCGTGGTATCATCAGGATGAAAAACATGATTTAGTTTCGAATGCCCCGGATATTCGCAGGGTTCAACTTAAAAGCTATCTCAATGAACGTGAGGGGAGGGCAAAGTATCTCTTTATTGCGGAGGCATTGGGTTATCAGGGTGGACATTTTACGGGAATTGCGATGACTTCTGAACGAATATTATTGGGTCATCAGATGAATAAATATGGAGTTGAACCAAAACATGTGTTCAAGGGAATAGAGCCGATCAGAACCAGTAAACCTTCATTGAATGAGAAGGGGATGAGTGAGCCAACGGCAACTATTATGTGGGGAGCACTGATTGAGTTGGGTATAGACCCATACGAGGTGGTTCTATGGAACTCTGTTCCATGGCATCCCTTTAAGAAAGAGAAGGGTATGTTGACAAATCGAACACCCTTATCTCATGAAATGGATGCCGGACTTCATCATTTAAAGAATATGCTGAAACTTTATCCTAAAATAAGAGTAATTGCAGTAGGTAGAAAATGTGAAGAGAGCTTAGGGATTTTGGGTGTTGAACACATAGCTGTACGGCACCCTGCAAATGGGGGAGCCCCAAAGTTCAGGAGACAACTACGTGAACTGACAAAAAATTAAGAAATCGTCAACAGTAATTGCCGACAGTCTTTCGCATCAATAAATCTACAATAAAAAATTATGGGTGTTATCGTGTAACGCCACAGATCTAAATCAAATGAATCATTTATTATGAAAAAAATCGTCGCATCTCTACTTATCACCATTTTTGTCGTAGCCGGTTGTTCCGCTCTTAAGGAGTTTGCAACTATTCAACAACCTACGGTCGATTTTAATAAAGTCAATATTGAATCGATCTCCTTTGATGGGGTAAACCTTCTGTTCGACTTTGAAGTCAATAATCCAAATCAAGTGGGTGTGGATGCAGAGGAGTACAGCTATGAGTTTTTTATCAACGAAAACTCATTTATCAGTGGCAGCCGTGAAGAAAATATCAGGATTAACAGAGGATCAACATCTCTTGTGCAGATCCCTGTTTCACTCAATTATTCAGAGGTGTTGAATACGTTTACCTCGCTGGTACGGAGCGACTCTCTCTCTTATCGAATTGCCTCAGAGATTCAATTTGATATACCGGGAATTGGAAATAGAATGGTACCGGTTTCTGCCGAGGGTGCGTTACCTATTCCGAGATTCCCAAGAATTGAATTTGGAGGGATTGAGGTCAAAAATTTATCGTTTAGCGGAGCCGATTTAGAACTGGGAATCAGAGTTTTTAATCCAAATAGTTTTGGCCTGAATCTGTATAATCTTAAATATCTCCTGAATGTGAATGGACGTGAGTGGCTGGATGCTCAACTTGGAGATTCTTTCCGGGTAGGTGCTTATTCTAATGATATGGTGACAATACCCATTCGTTTAGATGCAACTCAAATGGGATCTGTCTTGGTTGAGATGATGAGAGGTTCTTCAGAATTTCAATACAATTTATCGGGAACTGCTGATGTATCGGCAGATATTGATCAGTTCGAAGTTGAAGGAACCTTACCTTATAATCTAAGCGGAACCTATCAGACCGACTAAAGATAAAAAGGCCATTATGGGCAGTGATCGGTTGGGTTAACCCTTTTTTAATCCAACTCTTTGATCGCAGTTGCAAGCTCTTGGAGTGATTTTTTAGCATCTCCAAAAAACATCTGATTCTTATCCTGATAAAACAGGTCGTTGTCGATGCCGGCATATCCCGGGCTCATGCTTCTTTTGAATACAATGGTTCGTTTGGCTTCATCAACATTGAGAATCGGCATGCCATAAATAGGGCTGTCCGCGGTTGTTTTAGCCGCCGGGTTTACAACATCATTTGCTCCTATGATCAAAACAACATCGGTAGAAGAGAACTCAGAATTAATCTGATCCATATCATACAATTGATCATACGGAACATCAGCTTCGGCAAGAAGCACATTCATATGGCCCGGCATACGCCCGGCGACAGGATGGATACCGTATTTAACAGTTACACCTTTCTCCTCTAAAAGGGATGCAACCTCTTTTAAAACATGTTGCGCCTGAGCAACAGCTAAACCATATCCCGGAGCAATCACTACTTTTTTGGCATATGAACACTGTATGGCTACATCATCCGCTGTAGTTTGTTGCACGGATCGATCTCCGGTAACTGCGGCCGCACCTCCATCATCCCCTCCAAATGAAGAAAAAAGAACACTGGCCAGATTTCTGTTCATTGCTTTACACATGATATTCGTCAGAATGAGTCCGGCTGCACCCACGAGAGCACCACTGATGATGAGCAGATTATTCCCCAATACAAATCCGGCCATTGATGCAGCTATACCTGAATATGAATTCAAAAGAGAGATGACAACGGGCATGTCTGCGCCACCTATTGGCAGAACGGTAAACAAACCAATGAGTAGTGCGAGTGCAAAAAGGGCCCAAAAGATAACCTCATAGTTAGGATCATAAGCAAACCATCCCACCAAAGCCAGGGCTATAAATGTGAGGATAAGATTGATATAATTTTGTCCGGGCAGGGCAATTCGACCTCCATTTATGAATCCTTTCAGTTTTCCGAAAGCGACTAAGCTTCCGGTAAACGTAATGGAGCCGATCAAAATACTCAAACCGGTCGTCACCAACGCTTGTGTATCAAACAGATCGGGTGAAACCCTGGAAAATTCACCCCAAGCGACCAGTGCAGAAGCACCCCCTCCAAAACCGTTAAAAACAGCAACCAACTCGGGCATAGCGGTCATCTGAACCTTTTTTGCCGCTATGGCTCCCAATAATGAACCGATCACTAAACCGGCAATGATAAATTCAAAACTCACAATTTCTCTGTCGAAAAGTGTAACGACTACACCCAGGAGCATTCCAAAAGAGGCGAGTTGATTCCCGTTACGAGCTGTTGCAGGGGAACCCAATCGCTTGATTCCAACGATAAAAAAACCGGTGGCGATCAGATAGATCAATTGAATGGTATTGGGTATATAAGATTGTAAAAATTCGGGCAGGAATTGGCTCATCGCTAATCCTCCTTCTTTTTAAACATTTCCAGCATTCTGTCTGTCACCATAAAACCGCCCACAACATTAATTGTGGCAAAGATAATAGCAGCAAAGCCGATCCATTGTGCATATACACTTTCTGTTCCGCCGGCTATGATCAGAGCACCAATCAATGTGATACCGGAAATGGCATTCGCTCCCGACATAAGAGGGGTATGAAGTGTCGGTGGCACTTTTGTAATCAGTTCAAAACCCACAAAAGAGGCCAGAACAAATATAAACAGGTTAAAAATGAGGTCTTCCATGATGGAATTTTTATATGAATGAGAGAATTTTGGTGTTTTTTAGCTGTTATCCTTTACAAAAGGTGAAATAAGATCCCCCTTGTGAGTTACGGTAGCATTTAAAATAATTTCATCATCAAAGTTAAAGAGAGGTTCTCCTTTGTCAATGAGTAAATCCATCAGAGATAGTATGTTCTTTGAATAGAGTTTACTGGCATGAAATGCCAAACTGCTTGGAATATTTAAAGGCCCCAATACATTCACACCTTGGTGTACGATCTCTTCACCCGGTTGAGTGACTTCACAATTCCCGCCCTGTTCAGCAGCAATATCTACTATAACGGAACCCGGATTCATATCCTCGACCATCTCTTTGGTGATCAGTATGGGTGCCGGCCGGCCCGGTATCTGTGCTGTAGTAATAACAATGTCAGATTTTTTCACATGTTGATGGATCACTTCTCTCTGCTTCTCCTTATTTCGATCTGAGAGCTCTTTGGCATAACCACCTTTTGATTCAGTATGATCCTCTTCTATTGGCACGTCAACAAATTTAGCGCCAAGACTTTCTACTTGTTCCTTTACGGCGGGACGAATATCAAAAGCTTCTACCACAGCGCCCAATCGTTTACAGGTCGCAATGGCTTGTAACCCTGCAACCCCGGCGCCCAGGACCAATACTTTAGCCGGCGGTATAGTTCCGGCAGCTGTCATCATCATAGGCAGATATTTGTCCAACTTATTCGATCCCATTAAGGCTGCTTTATAACCGGCAATGTTGGCCATTGAGGAGAGTGCATCCATAGATTGTGCCCTGCTGATTCTGGGGATGGTATCCATCGCCAATGAGGAGATATTTTTCTCCTTCAAAAATTCTACAAGTTCACCATTCTGAATAGGCCATAGGAAAGCAATCAAGACAGTTCCCGGTTTTAGTTGGTCCAAAACGGCCTGCTCCGGAGTTTGAACAGCTAATAAAATGTCACACTGCTTCAAAAGTGTGGATCTGTCGGACACAATAGTGGCTCCGGCTTCTTGGTAAGAGACATCCAAATAACTGGATGTCAGACCCGCTCCGGCCTCAACCGTGACTTTCAAACCCATAGATGTTAATTTAACAACACCTTCGGGTGTGACGGCGACCCGTTTTTCAATTTTTCCCGACTCTTTACAAATTGCAACGACCAATACTCTTCTCCATTTAGTTGATATATAGTAACATAGTGAATTTTTTTAGAATTCAAAGGTATCCCGAGTGATGGAAGCGTTTTTAATTTAATAAATGTGATTTTGTTACAGAAAAGCTATCAATCTGATAGACATAATTGAACCATACATCATTCAAATTTTCTTACCTTGTCTATAGAATTTGAAAAATATTAAAAATCAGGAAATATGAAAGATATTGAAGGAAAACTATTTGACGTCGTAATTATCGGCAGTGGTCCGGCCGGTTTAACGGCAGCTCTTTATGCAGCCAGAGCCGATTTGAATCCTATTGTTTTTGAAGGACCTGAACCGGGTGGACAGTTGATGCAGACAACCGATGTTGATAATTTTCCTGGTTATCCTGAAGGTGTGATGGGACCTAAAATGATGGAAGATTTTAGAGCCCAGGCCACTCGATTTGGGGCTGATTGCCGTTATGGTTACGTCACAAATATCGATTATGACAAACATCCATATAAGTTGACAGTCGATGAAGAGACCACTCTGCTTGCAAAATCGATCATCATCTCAACAGGTGCATCTGCAAAATGGCTCGACTTACCGAGTGAACAGCGCCTCAGAGGGAAAGGAGTGAGTGCTTGTGCAACCTGCGATGGGGCATTCTTCAGAAATGAACATGTTGTGATTGTTGGTGGAGGGGATACGGCAATGGAGGAAGCTCTGTTCCTGACAAAATTTGCCAGCAAAGTGTCTGTGATTCATCGTAGAGAAGAACTAAGGGCATCTAAAGCGATGCAGAAACGGGCATTTGATAATAAAAAGATTGAGTTTATATGGAATTCCGGGTTGGAAGAAGTGATGGGTGATAAGGTTGTGGAAGGGGTTAAAATCAAGAATCTGAATAGTGAAGAGATCACCACGTTGGAGGATGTAACAGGTGTTTTTATAGCCATTGGACACAAACCAAACACGGATCTTTTTAAAGGTGTATTGACAATGGATGATGTGGGATATATTCAGACCAAAGGTCAATCAACAGAAACAGATCTACCCGGCATTTTTGCGAGTGGGGATGCAATGGATCCTATATATAGACAAGCGGTGACTGCAGCCGGTACAGGGTGCAGGGCGGCATTGGATGCGGAGCGGTTTTTGTCAGATCATGAAAGTGAAGAAGCGATTGCCGAAGCTCATTGGAGTTAATTTGGTCGATTAGGCGTCGGGAACTTAGATGATATCTGACATTTTATGTGTTTGGAGGATTGTTGTAGCCTGACGCCTGATTTAGTCAGGCTTATTTTTTCGTTTTTTTATCTGATGTTGACTCCTCTTCCTCATCTGAGATCTCTATCACGTCAGCATCTACTTCGTACTCATCATGGAGATCCTCTTCATCTTCGACCCGTTCAACCAGAACTGTAACATCATTTGCTGCCAAAAGAACGGCAGTGATTGCTGTTAGAATAGGTGCGTAGATTACAAAAAAAGTTGCGCCTGCGGCACCGATACTCAACTGGCTTTGAAAAAGTACTTTTCCTTTTTTGTTTTGAAGAATCACTCTTTTTGTGTTGCCTTCCTGAATCAATTTTTTAATCTGGGATAAAATTTCTCTGGCTGTTCCCTGAATCTCTTCAAAGAATGTATTTTCTCTCTTTTCCATCATATTCACCATAGATTTAAAATTATTTTGTAAGGATATAGTTAAATGCTGTTCATATTACGAGAAGGGATAGAAAAAAGATTCATTATCATGATATCAAGAGTTTATAGTGCTGCAACTATAGGTGTGGATGCCAGGATCATAGAAGTGGAGGTCAATGCAAGTGGCGGACTCCCTAAATATTTTCTGGTTGGGCTTCCTGACAGGGCGGTTAGCGAGTCGAGAGATAGAGTTGAAGCTGCGCTGAAAAATGCAGGTATGGAATTTCCGATGGGAAAGATAACGGTGAATTTGGCTCCGGCCGATATTCCAAAAGAGGGAAGTGCGTTTGATCTGCCCATTGCGCTGAATTTATTGGCTGTATCGCACCAAATCAATGCTGAAAAATTGAAAACGTCACTAGTAGTGGGTGAGTTAGCTTTAGATGGTAAATTGCGTCCGGTAAAAGGTGTCCTGCCTATGACCGTTGAAGCTAAAAAAAAAGGGCTTCAAACAATTCTGTTGCCAATAGATAATGGTCCAGAAGCGGCTGTGGTTGAGGGAGTTGATGTGATGGCATTTCAGAATATCCGGGAGGTTATAGACTGGTTTGGTGATCCGAAGAGCCGAAGACCACTGAAGGTTGATGTAAAAGCACTTTTTTCTACGAACGGTGAAAAAGTGTTGCTCGATTTTGATGATGTAAGGGGGCAGGAGAATGTGAAACGTGCATTAGAGGTGGCAGCTGCCGGAGGTCATAATGTAATCATGGTTGGACCACCCGGTTCCGGAAAAACGATGTTGGCCCGGCGACTTCCCACGATTCTTCCACCGTTAACACTGCAAGAGGCACTTGAGACGACAAAAATACACTCGGTTGCAGGGTTGGTTAAACCGGGAAACTCATTAGTGATACGCCGACCCTTTCGGAGTCCGCATCATACAGTATCAGCGGTTGCGCTAGTGGGTGGGGGGAGTATACCTATGCCCGGAGAGATCTCAATGGCACATAATGGGATTCTCTTTTTAGATGAACTGCCGGAATTTAATCGAAGTGCCCTGGAAGTGATGCGTCAGCCTCTGGAAGATGGCATGGTATCCATTTCGCGTTCCAGAATGAGTGTCACTTATCCCAGCCGGATTATGCTCATTGCGTCTATGAATCCATCACCAACAGGGGACTGGTTCGACCCATCCGATATTAATGGGGCAACCAACATCCAAATGCAGCGCTATTTAAATAAAATAAGTGGCCCTCTTTTAGATCGTATCGATCTGCATATTGATGTTGAAAAAGTGGAATTTCGAGAGTTATCCGGCAAAAAAAAAGGTGAAAGTTCTGAAACGATCCGAGCGCGGGTGATAGAAGCACGCGATGTTCAGAGTCGACGGTTTATGGGTGTGAAAGGGGTTTATTGCAATTCTCAGATGACAACCAAACTAGCTAGAAGAATTTGTACTTTGGACGAAAATGGGAAAAAATTATTAAAAAAGGCGATGAATTCATTGGGACTGTCTGCCAGGGCGTTTGACCGAATATTGAAAGTATCACGTACTATTGCTGATTTAGACAAAAGTGAACAGATTCTCTCAAATCATATTGCAGAGGCGATACAGTACCGTTCTCTGGATAGGGAGGGTTGGTTAGGCTGAGATATTGAGTCGGTCTATGACCCAGTTAGGAGTTAATTTGATTAACCAAGCAACCAATCTCCATCGGCGAGTAATATAGGAGTAAGATTTTTTCTTCTCAATATCATGCAACATCTGTCGGACAGCCTTATCTGTATCTGCAACCCAAAACATACCGGGCACATCCTCCGTCATTTCACTGACCACAAATCCCGGTTTTACATCTGTAATGGTGATATTGTACTTCCCGGACGCGTTGCATCGCTGTCGATAAGCTTGCATGTAATTAGAAATAAATGCTTTTGATGCACTATAGGGTGCTGCCCTAGCTGCCCCAAAAAGGGATGCAATAGACGATACTCCAACTATTTGTCCGGATCCCCGGGATTTGAAATACAGGAATGCTTCTCCAAACAGACGAATAAATCCGCTTATGTTCACATCAACCACTTCCTGTTCCATATCGATAATGGATGACGACGGATAGTTTGAAATGCCGGAGTTGAGGACGATGATATCCATGCCCCCCATCTCTTCAATGAGTGAATGTAATTGCCTGGCTGCATCTTCTCTGTCAACAACATCCATTTTTTTGAAGAAAAAACTCTCACCCAACTCATCTTTCAATGATTGTAATCTTTCCACTCTTCGGCCGGTACCGCCAACGGTATATCCATTCTCAACTGCCTGTCGGGCAAGCGAAGCTCCTATACCGGAGGTTGCTCCGATAATGATCATTCTTTTACTCAAGAGTGAGGAGATATCATGATTCGATTTGAATCGGTTCAAGCGATGGGTATGATGCTTTAAGCCACTCATAACTGCCGAAGAGCAGAGCAGAATAGATGACATTACCTGCGAGTGTATTGTGGAAAAATGGAATCGCGGCTGTGTAACACATAATGAGTCCTTCCAATGTGAGGGGATACATCGGGCTGCTGAGCCATACGCCAAAATTACTGATGATGAAGAAAAGCAGTGATGCTGCTAAAGCACCGCCAAGGACCCGGCCCACAGTAATTTTTTTCAAAATAATGAAACCAAGAATAACTGTTAAGATGATGCTTCCGTAGAGATAGATGAAACCGCCCGTTAACCAGGCAAATCCATCACTATATGCAGCGTAGAAGAGATTATTTAAAAACAGGTCACTAATCCAAAGTGCAAGCAGCGGGACAATGATAGCCCATTTTTTATTTGAAAAATAAGCCGCTCCAAAAAGGGCTATGGCACCTAGAGGAGTAAAGTTATACGCATGTGGAAGCAGTCTTGATAGTGCTGCGAAAACGATAAATCCGGTGATGATTAAAAATGATTTTTTGTTCATAGTAGGCTCGCGTTTTTGATTTAGCTCTAATATAAGAGATGATCAGCAAAAGTGTGAACCGGATTATGCAGTTTCTTAAAATAAAAAAAGCCGTGATAAAATTATCACGGCCATGAATATAGTTAAATGTAATCCTGATTATTACTCAGCAGTCGTTAATTCTAAATTTAGTTGGATATTTACTCTGTCACCAACAACAGCTGTAGCCGCCCAATCGCCAACTCCTACACCATAGTCAGTTCTCATTAATTCAGCACTGGCTACGATACCGGCAACTTGGGTATTATCTTGCATGGGATGATCCATTACGCCAAGAAGTTCAAATGGAAGTTCAAACGAGTGAGTCATATCACGAATAGTGAGCTCACCATGTGCAACAAACTGGTTATTACCTAAAGATTCAATTCTTTCACTCACAAAATGGATATTTGACCATTCTGCAGAGTTGAAGAAATCTTCAGACTTTAGATGATTATCTCTTCTCTCATTATTTGTATTCACACTTGCAACCGGTATGGTTACATCAATACTGCTCTCATCGAGATTATTAGGGTCAAAATTGATCGTTGCCTGGTAATCTTCAAAAGAGCCATCAACCGGTGTAAAAAAGTGATTAATAGTGAAATTAATTGCACTGTGTGCCCGGTCTATTTGCCATTCGGTTGCATCAACCTTGGTATTCTTATCTGTTGCAAATAACAGACCTGACATTAGAATGAATGTTAAAAATGTTGCTATTATTGTAGTCGTTGTTTTCATGATATTAATTCGATTAATTTTGAATGTTTTAATGTTAAATGTTTATGACTTGTCATTCGTTCCATATAAAATGAAATAATTACTATGAGTAAGATAAGTGAGGGTGACGCTCAGTTTATCACCGTTGAATCATCAAATGATCACAATTCTCTTACGTGATTGAAATACCCTGTTTATTTGAAAAACGTGAGTATAAATGAATCAAATTTAATCGAAAACTAAGATAAAGCCGTGTAAGGATTCTCAGTCATGATTTTATTCTTTAAGTAAACATCTTGATAGGCTCTGGCCAGAATAGATGTAAACACAAAAAGAAGTGCTGTGTAAAATGCCCAAAAAGCAACGACCATTAGTGCAGCATACCCCTGATAGAAGAGTTGATATGCAGTAAATGCATATTCCATGTATAGTCCTAAGAGAAACCTGGAAATTTCAAATAAGATGATATAGGACGTTGCAGCTACCAAGGAGACTCTTACATTCATACGTCGTTCGCTGATATATCGAAAGATGGTATAAAATAGTACAAACGTGAAAAGAACAGGGACAAAGCCGGTCAGCCATTCAGACATCCATTGAAATTCGATTACAATATCAGTAAATGGAACCTCATAATCATCAAATCGAAAGAATGAAATAAATGAGATGGCCATTGTAAAAATGATGAATACGCCTCCAATAATTCCAAATGCAAAAAAATTGTAGATTATCTCCATAACCGGACTTTTTCGATCTTTGATATCAAAAATTACAAAAAAAACATGTTTTAGTGAGTGTAATAGTCCTTGTGCAAATATAATGAGTATGACGATTCCAGAAATTCCGAATATTTGACGTGCACCTATTAGTGGTTCAATAAAAGTTTCCAACGTCACGGAGCCTTTGATGACGTCACCACTTTGACTTTCATAACTGAACTCCGGGAAAAGTTCTCTTCCATATCGTAAGAGCTCATCAAAAGCAGCGTCAAAAGATAAAATATATCCCAATACAGATAGGAGGATAAGTGCAAAAGGTATAGCGCAGATGAAAAGATTAAATGTTATTGCTGAGGCATTAAAAAAAACCTCCTTTTTGTACAGTAATTTGCCAATTAATTTGCAAAAAGATTTGAATTTCTTCCTATGATCTGAGTTCTTCATACTATAGATAGATACCATAAGCACTGTTTAATTACCATTATGGGAGTCGATCAATCATATCATCTCAATATAAGAATGATCGATTCTAAAATTCAGATAAATTCAATTACCATTATATTAAGAAGTTGATCAATCTACTCATAAAAAAAATTAATCTTGCAAATTGGACTGTTGAAGCCTGACACTATTCTGTATTTTGTATGTTATGTTCTTCTATTGTAGAACTTCAACTCTTTGTGGGTTCAAGATTTTAAAGGTTTCACGTTCTAATTGATCCGTTCATGGCCAAAAAGCAGCAGACGCCTTTGATGCGTCAATATCAAGGAATAAAGGAGAAACATCCGGGGACGATTTTATTGTTTCGGGTGGGGGATTTTTACGAGACGTTTTCTGAGGATGCCATTTTGATCAGTAAAGAACTTGGAATTACGCTCACCAAGAGGAATAATGGAGGCGATCAGACACCTTTGGCTGGTTTCCCATACCACTCATTAGATACCTATCTTCCAAAGCTGGTGAAAAGAGGCTTCAGAGTGGCGGTTTGCGAACAGACAGAAGATCCCGAAACAGCAAAAAAAGCGGGTAAAAAAATAGTAAACCGTGAAGTAACTGAAATTACAACACCCGGTGTAACTCTTTCGGATAAACTTTTAGATCATAAAAGAAATAATTTCATTGCTTCTATTTTTCAAGCCGGTGGCACGGCCGGTGTGGCTTTCTCCGATATATCAACAGGTGAATTTGCATTAAGTCAGATCTCCAAAAATGATCTGGATTCTCTTTTACAATCAATACAGCCGTCCGAAATTCTCATCCAGAAGAAGTTAAAAAATTCACTTCCATCTATTTTTTCATCATACAATATCACTTTCATGGAGGATTGGATTTATGAAGGTGATTATGGGTATAAACTGTTGGTAGAGCATTTTAAAACTCACTCCCTAAAAGGATTTGGAGTTGATGATCTGGAGATTGCACACACTGCAGCCGGATCCCTACTACACTATATGATGGAGACTCAAAAATCGTCTTTGGGTCATTTGAAGAGGCTATATAGCTACGAAAATAGTGACTATATGTCGCTTGATGGATCTACCAAACGTAACCTTGAACTGACCTCCACAATGATGGATGGCAGAACAGAAGGAACACTTGTTTCCATACTAGACGATACGGTTACAGCAATGGGTGGCAGATTGCTGAGGAAGTGGATCATGAGGCCCCTGAAAAAGCTGAAGCCGATTCAAGAGAGACTGGAAGCCGTGGTATGGTTAAAAGAGAATCACGACCGGCGCAGTGAACTTCGGGAAGAGATGGAGCAGATAGGAGATCTGGAGAGGCTTATTAGCAGAGTCAGTGTTGGCAGAACGAATGCCAGGGATCTGAAGCAGTTGGAACTATCACTGGCACAAATTCCCCGGGTTAAAATAAGTTTATCATCTTCTGAAATTTCACTGATACAATCGATTAACAGCCGTTTGAAATTGTTAATTGAAGTTCAAGAGAGAGTACGGAAAGCTCTCGTTGAAGATCCGCCGGCATCGATCCGTGAGGGAGGGATGATTGCAGATGGGTTTAATGAAAATCTGGATGAGCTCAGGGAGATCTCAAGAAATGGTAAAAAATATATAGCCAGGATAAAGGATAAACTGGCAAAGGAATCCGGTATTCCATCTCTTAAAATCGGCTACAATAAAGTATTCGGTTATTACATCGAAGTGACAAACACTCATAAGAATAAAGTGCCTGAACATTTTATTCGAAAACAGACACTCGTGAACTCAGAGCGATATATCACTCCGGAACTGAAAGAGGTGGAGGAGAAGGTTCTATCTGCGGAGGATAAAAGTAAAACACTGGAAGGTGAACTTTTTGAGGAACTCCGTCTCTATGTGGCAGAATTTGCCGATGAAGTTCAGCAAATTGCACAAGCTGTTGCAGAACTGGATTGTATACAGAGTTTTGCTGAGATTGCCTTCAGGAATAGTTATGTTCGACCGGATATGACAGAAGGAGATGTGATTGATATCAAAAAAGGGAGACATCCGGTTGTTGAAAAGAGTTTGCCCGCTGGAGAACCTTTTATTCCCAACGATATCTACCTGGACAATAGTGAATATCAAATCCTGATGATAACCGGGCCCAATATGGCAGGAAAGAGTATCATCCTCCGACAAACCGGCTTGTTGGTTTTGATGGCTCAACTGGGTTCATTTGTCCCGGCTGAGAAAGCATCCATCGGATTAGTAGATAAAATATTTACCAGGGTCGGAGCATCGGATAACCTGGCAGCCGGAGAGAGTACCTTTTTAGTTGAAATGAATGAAGCAGCCAATATTCTAAATAATGCCACTCCAAAATCCCTTATTCTGCTTGATGAAGTGGGGCGGGGTACCAGTACCTTTGACGGGTTGAGCATCGCATGGTCGCTATCCGAATATCTGCATAATAAGGCTGAAGTAGCTGCCAAAACACTTTTCGCAACCCATTATCATGAACTGAACGAACTTGAAAGCAGATATGAACGGATTAAAAATTTCAATGTTCAAGTTAAAGAACATGATGGGAAAGTGATTTTTCTTCGAAAAATGGTGAGAGGCGGGGCTGATCACAGTTATGGTATTCAGGTCGCGAACATGGCAGGGTTACCGGTTGAAGTGATTGACAGGGCTAAGGAAATATTGGCCAATTTGGAGAGTCACACTCTTGATGTGAGTCATGATGAAAACGGTGCCGTAGGGAAAAGTGCCAAGAAGAAAGAAGCTGCAAGGCGAACTGTACAAAATGTAGAGAAACAGGACCCTTTGCCACAGATGACACTCTTCAACTCACAAATAGATCCCGCAGTGGAAACACTATTAAATAAATTGGAGGCGTGCAATCCGGATCGTATGACACCATTAGAAGCTCTACTCCTCCTAAGTGAGCTTAAAAGGCTAACTAAGTGAATGGTTTTTGTAAAAGAAAGCTAATTAAGGGCTAAATCTTCTCTTTTAAGAGGATTTCAATTGAGATAGATAATATTCTTCTGTATTCTAAAGTGATAAAGAGTATACTACGGGTTCAGATAAAGGTTTAGCTAAATACAGAGAATAGAATCTGAGACTTTAACTTTAATTAAAACATCATAGCCATGAAACAGAGTCGTCGATCATTTTTGAAAACATCCGGTATGTTGGCATCCGGACTTGCAATAGGAAGCGTACCCTTTTTAAAATCTTGTGCACAAGCTGAAGTTGAATATGCGCCTTTTGGCCTGCAACTTTACACACTTCGCGATGTAATTGGTGATGATCCGGAAGGGATTATTACTCAAGTGGCTGAATTTGGGTACAATCAAATCGAAAGTTATGAAGGCCGTCAAGGTATGTTTTGGGGCATGGGTAATACAGGATTTAAACAATTCTTAGATGATTTGGGTGTTGAGATGATATCAACACACGCAAATGTATTCCAAAACTATGAACAAAAAGTGGAAGATTTGGCCGCCATCGGTGTGCCGAATATTGTATCGCCATGGATTGGTCCGCAGGAAACCATTGATGACTTCAAATCTTACGCTGAACAGTTTAACAGAATGGGTGAAATCGCCAGGGATGCAGGAATGAGATTTGGATATCACAATCATGCATACTCATTCGAAGAGTTGGAAGGTCAATTACCTCAGGATATCCTTATGCAGGAGACAGATCCGGAACTTGTTGACTTTCAGATGGATATCTATTGGGTGGTTGCTGCCGGACATGATCCCATCGAATGGATGAGAAAGTATCCCGGACGGTTCACAGCATCTCATGTGAAGGATTACCAGGAATTTGATGGTGAAAATGAATCGGTAATTCTTGGGAATGGAACCATTAATTATGCAGAAGTTCTTCAAGTCGGTAGAGAAACCGGAATGAATTGGAACATCGTCGAACAGGAAGCATACAGAGATACGACTCCTATTGATGCAATTAGAGCCAATGCGGAATACATGAAAGAGCTGAACGTTTAGTCAGCACAATTCGAGGCTTAAAATAGTAGGCTGATCTATCTGATCATGTGAAAATCATGTTTAGATGATCAGCCTTTTTTTTGTTTATATGTGTTGAAATGGATTTTAATTATTCAACTCAGTTTAGATTTAATTGGTTGCTAAGCGTTGAACCTCTTACTTTCTCACTATGCAACATTCTGCAAATCATATTGCTGATCGAATCCGATTGATGATAGCCACAAAACAGTTTCAGGTGGGAGAAACTCTTCCATCAACTCGTGGTTTGGGGAAACAGTTGGGCACCAGCTTTCATACAGTTCGAAAAGCGTATCATCAACTTGTAGATGAAGGGTTGATTATAAGTGAACCGGGCAGAGGATTTTTGGTACAGAGACAGAGTACGACGCTGGATAAGACGGATCGACTGGAACTGGGTGCCACCAAAGTCAGCAAACTGTTGGAAGAGCTGATCGGGTATGGACTGGATGAAGCAGAAGTGGAAGCGATCTTCGAAGAACAGGTTAGTTTCATGGAGTGGCCGGAAAGAATTCAAACCATTGCCACTGTGGGAGAAACCCTGGAACTGGCCAAATTGCTTTCAGATTCCATTAAGAATCAAATTGGAGTAAAAAGTCACACGTTAATAGCATCGGATTTTGATGAAGTGGCCCGATATGATGCACTTTTTGTTCCCATTCATTTGATGAAAGATTTCCGGAATTTTGGTGATTCTATTCGAATCATGCCGGTTGTATTTCATTACGATGCGGATGTATTGCTCTCTATTCTGGATCGGGTCGGATTGGATGCTATTGGACTTGTTACAGCCGAAGAGGATACAATTCCAAAGATTATCGATGAGTTGAAGGCACTGATGAAATTTGAAGGTTCGTTTGTGGCAGGAGCTACATATGGGAAATCACTCCCACTGTTTGTCAGAAACATCGATTTGATTGTCTATACGCCGGCAAGTGCACGACTCGTGGAAGCTAAAATTCCTGAAAAAAATAGAATTAAACTAGAATACATTATTTCGGAGAAAAGTGCCGATTCGATTCGTGCGGAGTTGTGGGATCAGTGAAGGAAATTAAAAAGCGTATACGTGCAGCCATGGCCGCACTGGAAGCAGAGATTGAAACGGTTCGTGAAAAACCGGCCACAGATGTGCTGTTTCACGGCGTAAAAAAAAGCAGCGACACGGTTGGTGCAGGTCAGGATTATACGTTCGAGTGTCATCAACCGGCGATTCGGTTTGCGGAAGAGATTAAATCAAAAGTGGGAGAGAAACGATTTTTGGTCCACCCGGTCTCCTATGAAGAGAAGACGGTGGTTCTGCGGTATCCGGAGGATATCGGTAAAAAGATCGATCAGACACATCTCGAATGGGAAAATGACTTTGTATTAAAGCGTACTCTCTCTGAATTGCAAAAACTGCTGGATGAGGAAACTGGCATTTTGAGTCGTTTAAAACGCCTTTTTGAGCCCGATGATGAGACGATCCCGACAGACCAGGTTGTAGTCGCTGATGAATTACGGAATTCAGCACAGATTGAAGCTATTGAAAAAGCGATGAGTTGTCGTTCTCTTTTTATTTGGGGTCCACCCGGCACCGGTAAAACGGATACTCTCGGATATATCATTGCCAACTATCTAAAAACCGGTAAAAAGGTTCTATTTGCATCCAACACAAACAGAGCGGTGGATGTGGGACTTTTGAGTGTGATACGGGCGATGAAGCAGCTACAGTTGAAGATGGATCCTGAAAAAATGACTCGATTTGGCGATTCTGCCCTGAATAGTGAGGAGCTGGAACCGTATCAATTTGATATACAGATCGACAAACAGACCCAACAGAAGAAATTGGCGGCTGCTGATTGGATAGATCTGCTTAGCAGACGGGAAAAGGCTCTCAGATCTGTGGAGAAGCGGTTAAAGAGTGGGAAAAAATTGACTTCAAATCAGGAGTTGGAACTCAAATTAATAGAGCAGAAGATTGAGGACGCGGGTGGACTCGGGGAGCTGGAGTTGAAAATAGAAGAGCTGGCGATGGTTAGTGACCGTAAAGAGCTCTGGAAAAAAAGATTAGTGGCTACCACACTGGCAAAAGTATGTACGTCGGATCTGTTTCATGACCTCGATTTTGATGCGGTGGTTGTGGATGAGGGGTCGATGGCTAATTTACCCTATCTGATGGTATTGGCATCTCACGCCAAATGGCACTTGGTGATTGTGGGGGATCCGATGCAACTTCCGCCCATTGCATTGACAACAGACCAGAAATCGCGTGATTTTCTCGAACAGGATATCTTCACCACCGTTTCCGGCGCTGTTAGCAGCGGTGAACTGTTTCACTGGCATGATGAAAACCCTTCATTCACCTCTTTTTTTGATACTCAATATAGATTGGAATCATCACTGGCAGATGTAATCAGTCAGGTTTTTTATGAAGGCCGACTCAAAACGGGGAAGATAAACGAGAACAATACATCGGACGGTAGAGATCGCGCGTTTCATCTGGTGGATACATCAAAATATGGACCCTTTCTTGAACAGAAGAGTTCGGAGCGCGGTTTCAATCCTGTTAACAGCGTACATCAGGATATCATTGTTCGATTGATGCAGAATATGGAGGGGCGTGGCATTTTTATGGAACAGGTAGGAATTATTGTTCCATTTAGAAGTGTTGTTTACGATCTTCGAAACCGACTATATGATGCGGGTATCCGGACAGTAGAGGTGGGTACGATCCACACATTTCAGGGCCGTGAAAAAGATTACATCGTATTTGATACGGTGATGAGTGGTGAAAAACAGCATGGGAGGGAGCGTCACTATTCGGTGCGTCCATTGGATGAAACCAAAAACGGATTAAGTGTGCCGAGGTTATTGAATGTGGCTTTTTCCCGCAGCCGAAAAGAGCTGGTGGTTATTGCAGATATGAATCATATCAATAAAGTATATGGGAAGAAGTTTTTGGGGAAATTGCTGAGGAGAATGAGTGATTAAAGATTCAGCAGGGTTTATAGTGCACCACTTAGAAATTACCGCCTTTACAATAAAGGCTCTTACTCATAAAAGAGTCATATTTTTATAATTTTGCAACTAAGAGATCCAAAATTTAGTCGCCAAACCATCCGAAAATGTAAGTTTATTTGATTCTAATTGGATTTTCAAATATTGTACGACAAAGAGGACACTGCAAGGTGTGCCGCACAATATTATGTTATAGGACAAGTTCAAAACAAACTTCTGACATGAATGTCGTAAAGATGCCTTAAACATGACGTAGCGATTTACATTCATCAATTAATACATTTATTCAAAACATTAATTACTGGAGATCGAATGAATAAATTAACGGCATCACGAATAAAAGAACTACGTATTCGAAAAGCATTTTCTCAGGAAAAATTGGCAGAGGAGACTGGATTAAATTTGCGGACTATTCAACGAATAGAAAATGGAGAAACAGAACCACTTGGTAATTCAGTTAAAAAAATTGCTAAGGTATTGGAAATTGCTCCTGAGGAATTAATAGATTGGGAGCTTGATGAAGATAATTCGTACCTGAAAACATTAAATATTTCAGCGATTTCCTTTTTGTTGTTTCCTATTTTCGGGATTATACTTCCATATATATTGTGGCGAACAAAAATGAATAGAGTAAAAGGATTGAATAAAATTGGAAGGGAAGTTGTTAATTTCCAGATTACTTGGAATCTAGTTTATTTTCTTGGATTACTTATAATAATAGCGACACTTTTTTTAGTCCCTACTATAGAATGGGTCTTGATTATCTCATCCATAGTTTTTCATGTATTGATGTATGCTATAAACATCTTATTTATCCTGTTCAATACGATATTAATTCATAAAGGGAAAAAACTACGATACAATCCAAAAATTAATATTTTGAAGACTTAATTTTCAATTTTTCGCATTATGTATGTGCTAAATCAAGCAAATCAACTGGATGCGTTTGTTTTTAGTTGCTAGCTTCAAGTACTTATCCGTACCGGTTATTTGGCTACCCTTTTCTAAGATTTCAATACAAAATCACAACTCATTTACCAGTTGCAGATTATACGTCATTGACGTACTTTTATTGAAAACAAAACGTTATTGAATGGAGTTTTTTGAAACCTCTGTTTTTACGAAGCTGATTCAAAAGCTGATTTCAGATGAAGAATACCACCTGCTTCAGTTGCAGTTGTCAGTCCGCCCAGAGTCCGGTGACATTATTAAAGGAAGCGGTGGTGTCCGAAAGCTGAGATGGGCCGGGTCAGGTCGTGGAAAACGAGGCGGTATCCGGGTGATTTATTACTATTTCACTGAGGATGAACAAATTTATATGCTTTATGCATATCCAAAAAGCAAAAAGGACGATCTCACTGCAGATCAATTGAAGCAATTAAAACAACTGGTTGAGGAACAACTGTCATGAATGATGAAATGTTTAATGAGTTTCTTGAAAGTGTGAAGCAAGCCGGAGACATTCGGAAAGGTAAAAGTGAACCATCCAGGCGCAATGTAATTGAAGAGCCTGATGTTTCAGCGATCCGAGAAAAATACGCCATGACTCAACAGGAATTCTCTTCTCTGCTTGGAATTAGTATAGGAACCCTTCGAAACTGGGAACAAGGAAGGCGTAAACCTCAGGGTCCGGCAAAAGTACTTTTGAAGATTGCAGAGAAGAGACCTAAAGCAATTTTGGAATCTTTATCGTAAACTGTTCGCCAAATAACCAACGGTTTGAACGATCGGAATATGGCTGGGTGGTCGATGAGATATATCTAGTCCCACCGCACAAACGCCGGACCGTTATGTATTTTCTCTGAATTAATTTAAAAGAGATGTCAAACTTTTGAATGATATTAACTGCTTGTTAGCCATATAATTCAATTAAAAAATGTTAAATCTCTTGTTTTTTAATTGTAATAAGTTACTTTACCAAAGAAGGATGGCTTATGAATAATTAAATCAAAAATTATGAAGAAAAAGGATAAAGGCAATAAGGGACTCAGTAGGCGCAAATTTTTAGGAATGTCAGCAGCCGGACTTACCGGTATCACCATTTTACCCAGCTATGTGATAGGTAATGGAGTACGCGTAGCCCCCAGTGACCGTGTAGTTGTTGGATTCATTGGATGTGGCCAACAGGGTTTGAATGATTTTGGTAGTTTTTCCAGGGTACCGGGTGTACAGGTAGTCGCAGGTTGTGACGTAGATAGTATGAAGCAAATCCGTTTCAAAAGAAGAGTTGAAGAGTGGCAAGCATCTAACGGTATGCCACAAAGATGCGATACCTATGAACATTATGAAGAGTTGCTTGAGCGAACCGATATTGATGCTATCGCCATTGCAACACCCGACCATTGGCATGCATTAAATACGATCCATGCTTGCCAGAACGGAAAAGATGTCTATGTCCAGAAACCATTGTCATTCACAATCAGGGAAGCGATGGAAATCGAGAGAGTAGCCAGGGGTACCAACCGCGTTGTTCAGGTAGGTAGCCAGCAAAGATCAAGTGGTGAATTCCAAAAAGCCATTGAGCTGGTACAAACAGGAGCTATAGGACACATTGAAAGGATATATGCTGAAGTTGGCGATCCTCCGGCACCTTTTGATCTTCCTAAAGAGCAGGTTCCCGCCAATTTGAATTGGAACAAATGGATTGGACCGCTTCATGACGATAACTTCCATTATAATTCTGATTTATGTCCTCCTATTTCCATTGATCCCCCCGCGGATGAAGAATTATGGGGTGCATGGCGCTGGTATCGTGAAACAGGTAATGGATTTACTGCGGATTGGGGGGCACATATGTTTGACATTGCACAGGCTGCCATCGGAATGGATGGATCAGGCCCTGCTGAAATTATACCCAAAGGATATAACGGCCAGGATTACCTGACATTCAGATATTTGAATGGCATCGTAATGACTGAACAACCCTATCTTGAGGATATGCCAGATGCCAAAGGTATTAAGTTCATTGGTACGGACGGTTGGATCGAGGTTGGACGAGGATACCTTGGTTGCTCTAAAGAGGACCTGGTGCCTGAAGAACTTGCAGGAAACCGTCCAAGACAAATGACACAGGAAGAGCGGAGAGCGATGTTTGAAGCGATGCAAGCAGCCAGAGATGCAGGCGAAGGAAGCTTTGAAATCAGTTCTCCTCATATGCAGAACTTCATCGATTGTGTAAGGTCACGCAAAACACCCATTGCACCGGTGGAAGTTGGAGCCAGTACGGCTATCACTTGTTGCCTCGGTAATATTGCTACCGAGCTTCAACGACCTGTTAAGTGGAATCCTGTTACAAGGACATTTATCGATGATCAGGAAGCTTCAAACCATCGATTAACTCATTATGATTACAGGAATCCGTACAAATTGTAGTTGATAACCTGAATAACCCCTGCGCTTATCGTGCAGGGGATATTTTTACTCTGTTAATTCAGTTAACAAACGCCAATCGTATTTCATATTCTTATCACAAAATTGAGTTATTTAAATTGTGATAATTTAATCTATCTCAATTTTTTAAATCAAATGAAAAAGAGAATCTATAATATTATTTAACTGTTATGAAAAAGAATAAAAAAGATAATCGAGGAGTATCTCGTCGCCAGTTTATAGGAACATCCGTTTCTCTGGCAACCGGAATGTTTATGGGCGCTGGGTCAGTTTTTGGTGCACCTTCACTTATGAGACATTTGGCTATGCCGGATTCCAACATTAAGGGAGTACAAATTGGTGTGATTACATACTCATACCGGAGTATGGCCGATCAAAGCGCGGAAGCTATTTTAAAAGCAGTCGTTGACAGTGGAATCGGTGCCGTTGAACTGATGGGCGACCCTGCCGAAACCTATGCAGGCCGGCCTGAAAATCCTGTAGATAGACGAGCTTTCTTCACACTGATGAGAAAATCCGGTGAGGGAGATCTGACGGATGAAGAACAACAAAGTATGGAGCAGATGCAGTTTCAAATGGCAAGTTATAATCAGCAAGTTGCCGATTGGAGAGCAAGCGTATCGATGGATAAATTCGCAGAACTCCGGAAAATGTATAATGATGCAGGTGTGAGTATCTACGCCTTTAAACCAAATGCTTTCAACGCCGAAAACAGTGATGAGGAGATCAATTACGCCTTTAGAGCCGCAAAAGCTTTAGGGGCTACATCTTGTACGAGAGAACTTCCCGAAGATCCTTCACTCTCGCAGAGACTAGGTGATCTCGCTGAAAACAACGGGATTTATATGGGTTATCATAATCATACACAAGCCACTCCCACTCTTTGGGATACGGCGTTGGAGCAATCCGAATATAACTCCCTGAATTTAGATATCGGTCACTGGGTTGCAGCCGGGAATCCAAGCGTTCTTGATTTCATTCGAGAGAAACACGACCGCATCACAAGCATTCATGTGAAAGACAGGACAACTCCAACAAACGGGGCCCAAAACTTAATGTGGGGTGAAGGCGATACTCCAATCAGTGAAGTCCTCCATCTTATAAGTACTGAAGGATATTCATTCCCATTTACTATTGAACTTGAATATCAGGTTCCTGAAAATTCAAATGCAGTAAACGAAGTCAAACGTAGTCTTGAATTCTGTAAAGCAGCCTTGAACGGTTAAGTGGCTTTAAACCCATTAAATCATATTCAAATTGTTACAGTCATATACTATTTTGGACAAAACAGGAATACAATAAATGAATGAGAGCTTTAGTAGTTGAAGATGAACCGTTGTTGAACAATGAGCTGGAGGAGCAGCTTTTAGAGGAGCAGTTTACAGTAGATACCGCCCTGGATTTTGCCCGGGCAGAAGACTGGATTGCCGGCGAATTGTATGATTTGGTGCTGTTGGATTTGAGTCTGCCCGGTGGCAACGGACTGGATTTACTGAAAATGATTAAGCAACAACGTAATAGTGAAGATACGGCTATCATCATTTTAACAGCACGTGGAGAAATTGATGACCGTGTTCAGGGGCTGGAGCTGGGCAGCGATGATTATCTTTCCAAGCCCTTTGCAATGCCGGAATTGCGTGCTCGTATACATGCAGTGCTGCGACGCAAGTTCAAGATCAGTGATAATGTTATTACCATCGGCCGACTGTCGGTGCATCTCGATCATTTGCAGGTTAGTTTTGAAGGGCAGCAGCTAGAGGTGACCGACACTGAATACAAGTTGTTGCGATATCTGTTCCTGAATAAAAATAAAACCATCACACGCATAGCCCTGGCTGAGCATATCTGGGGTAATAAAATTGACGATCGGTTCTCACTGGATTTCATTAATTCACACATGAAAAACATCCGTAAAAAACTGGCTGAAACCGGCGTACCCGATCTCATTGAAACCGTGTATGGTATTGGTTATAAATTGAATGGATATGAGGCTCAATAATAAAATCCTGATCAGCAATGCTGTGCTGTCTCTGTTCATGATGTTGGTAACGGGTTTTGGCCTGTATTATGTGGTAAACACTACCATTTTTTATGAACTGGATTCTCATCTGTTACAACACAAACAGGATATTCAGAAACAGCTTCAAGAGAATACCTCCACGTTGGAAGAGATTATTCTTTTGGGCAGATTAGGCTCATACGAGTGGATTGAGATCAATCATTATGATGACAGCTTCCCTCAAAACAGCAATCATTTCAGCACAGTAGATACGATTCGTTATCCCGATATCACTGAGCTTTCTGAAGCTTACCGGAAATTAGAGACGACGCTTTTGGTGAGGGGAGAGCCCCATTTGCTGGAAATTTACGAGGAAGTGGCCGCATGGGAAAGAATAAGTATGACAGTACTTCTGAGCGTATTAGGTGCGCTATTTTTATGGGTGATATTATTGTATGTGGTAAATCAGTTCGTTTTTGGGAGGATTCTTTCACCCTTCTATGATACGGTGGACCGTTTGGAGAAAATTTCGTCACCAACGCAGGTCGGAGAACCGTTCCCTGAGACGAATACCTACGAGATTCGCGTATTAAACCGAGCGCTGAATACCATGCTCAGTCAGATTAAATCCTTATTTGAGGATCAAAAGAAATTCATCCAAAATACATCTCACGAGTTGCTGACGCCACTTTCTATCATTCGTCAGAAAACAGAAAAAATACTATCCAGCCCGGAGAAAATGGACTGGAAATCTATCGAGCGTCTGAATGAGATTCAGCATACTGCCGTTCGTTTAACCCGATTGAGCAATGCACTGCTTCTTATCAGTCGTGTAGAGAACCGGCAGTATGAAATGAAAGATGAAATCTGTATTACAGAGGTGATCAAACAGGTGTTGAATGAGCTCGGAGATTTTGTTGAACTGAAGGGACTTACTGTTAAAAAGAAATATTCAGATGAGATCACAATAACCGGAAATCGAGAATTGATCCACTCGGCCCAGTACAATATCATCCAGAATGCCATCAAGTTTTCGCAGGAAGGGGGAACGGTTGTAATAACGGTTGGGGATGGAGAATCAGAACCGGTGTTTTCGGTGCGTGACGGAGGTCCTGGGATTCCAGAAGATATGATTGATCGGGTTTTTGATCGTTTCAAAAAAGGAGAGAAATTATCTGGAGATACAGATTCAAGTCCGGGTTTAGGGCTTTCTATTGTGCAGAGTATTTGCGAACTGCATGGTTTTCGTTGTAAAGCTGAGAATAACGCCGGTATGGGCGTGTCGGTTTCGATTTTCTTTTGAGGGTATCTGAAGTTTCCAGGCAAATCCATAATCTCTACAGATTTAGTGGGTAGTTTTTAGGTAAACACTTAAATGCCTAAAAGCTTACTGATATGTTTCTTTCCTTTTTTACTGCGGCACTGATAATTTTTCAAATCAGTCTGGCGCCTGCTGATACGGCCCAACTCTCAACATTAAGTGTGGACAAAGCCCTGGAAATAGCTTACCGGCAGCATCCGCAAATTAATATTCTGCATCAACAGATTGTGGCTCAGGAGAATCAGCAAGTACTAAGCTGGGGTATTGAGGATCCCGAAATCAGTTATTTCAGAGAAGGTATGGATAATAATACCTTTACGGAACAGCGGTGGGCTATCACACAAAGTATGGAGTTCCCGCTTAGCAGTTATTACCGGGTGAAGCAGGAACGGGCAGGGACCGAATCGCTGCAACTGAAAATGGCCGATCTCAAAAATCAAATGAAAGCAGAGGTGAAGACTTCCTACACAAAACTAATATATGCGTTGCAATCGGGGGAATTATCGAGAGAGCAGGTGGGACTTTTTGAAAGCCTGGATCGGGCAGCACAAGCCCGGGCCGATATGGGAGAATCGTCTGAAATTGATGCCATGCAGGCCGATTTACAGTTACAAGAATCTCGCAACAATATGGAAACAACCTTACGAGAGATCATGAATGCGCGGTATGATTTGTTCCAAACCATTGGTTTAGATCCGGAAAATCAAACCTATGACATCAGCTTCCCGGATACAATGGAATACATCATGGTACAAATAGACCAGCAGGAAGTGATGAACCGGTTACAGGATCACCCCAAATTGAAACAAATGGAGCAGTTGGTACAATCGGCAGGTTACAGGACAAAACTGGCTAAAAGTACGTATTTACCCAAACTCAGTATGAGTTACTACCGGCAGGATTTTGGAAACGATTATGATTTTTACGGATTTGAAGTGGGCATTTCCATTCCACTTTGGTTTATAGCCAAACAATCACCTAAAGTGCAGCAAGCCCATGCCCTGGAAAATATGGCACAGTGGAATTATGAAGATACCCGACTCCTTATCAAAAAGCAGGCAGAGCAAACCTGGTACAGCTACGAATCGGCCAAGAATAATATTGAGCGCTTCAGGGATAATATTCAGTCCAAATCACAGGAACTGGTGCGAATGACCCAATTGGGATACAGAATGGGCGAGTTGGATTTGCTGACACTACTGGAAGCACAGCGAACCTACCTGAGAACGCAGGAAGCCTATTACCGAACGCTTCGAGACTATTATCTCACCATCATAGAACTGGAACGCTTTCTGCAAACCAACATCATTTTTAATTAGAAATTGGATTTATTATGAACTCAATATGCAATAAAAACAATTACTTAATAATATCATTAATGGCTTTAATAGGGATGACTAGTTGTTTGGGGAATGAGGAAATCACCCCGGAAGAAGAAACGGGTGTACCGCCTTCGCTTCAAACTTCTGAAACCGCTCAAACTATACAGTTAACGCAGCAACAGGCGGATAACCTGAACATTTTAATCTATACGGTAAATAACGAACCGGTCACTTTTTCAATTGATGCGCCCGGAGAAGTGTTTGCAGCCCCCGAACGAATTTCGGTTGTCAGTGCCCCCATCGATGGACGTGTATCCAATATTTTTGTACATGAAGGTGAACGGGTTTCGAAAGGCGATCCATTGCTGGAACTGGAGAGTTTAGAGTTTGCCAACCTGGTGGCCGATTATCTGGAAGCCACGGCCGAAATCACATATCAACAGCAACAGGTGGAACGGCTCGTGGTGTTAACGGAAGAGAAAATCAGCCCGTTGCGCACCCTGGAGCGTGCGGAGGCTGACTTGCGACTGGCTCAAACCAAGCAAAGTGCAGCACTTGCGCGGCTCAGAGCTGTAGGTATCACCAATCAGCAGATCCGGGAATGGGATCCTCTTATGTCCGATCCCAATGCGAAATTAACGTTCTACGCATCCATTGACGGGGTATTGAATGAGCACCTGATTGAGATGGGCGAATCGGTGACGGCTTATCAAAAGCTGCTGGATATTATTGACAACACCGAGGTGCTGGTACGGGGCTTCGTGGCACCTGAGGACGCTGTATTCATTCAACCTGGCACGCCAGTGAACATCAGTGAACGAGCAAGCCGGGAAGACGTTTCGGCTCACAATATTGATGCTTTGGTAACTACCGTAAACCCGGCTCTCGATCAGAATAACAAATCGGTGGTGATGAATTCCATTGTGCGAACTGCCCAAAACTGGCCAATGGTGGGGCAAAGTGTGCGGATGTCGTACAAGGCAAGTCCGGCCGAAAATACCGTAAGCATCCCGATATCATCGGTTCAGTTTGAGCAATCGAATGCCACTGTTTTTGTGCAGCATTCCGAACTTGAATACGAACTGAGAGAGGTGATTGTCGCTCGTTTGACAGCCGAGTATGCCATCATCAATAGCGGGTTGGAACCGGGAGAAAAGATTGCCGTTTCCCAGGTTTTCAGCCTTAAAGCTATGGAGCGCTTTGAACAATTTGCAGATTAATATTTAGCAGAGAAACCATGTTAAAAAACCTAATAGATTTCAGTCTTCGGCAAAAATTTGTAGCCCTGTCGCTGGTGGTGCTGATGGCCGTCGCCGGTATTTTTTCCCTGCAGAATATTCCAATTAACTCCCAACCGGATGTAACCCCGGTGCAGGTACTGGTAATCACTAAAGCCGGTCGCTATTCACCTTATGATGTGGAGCGCCTGGTGAGCTATCCTATCGAAACGGTAATGAATGGATTGCCAGATATCAGGGAGGTACGCTCCATTTCGCAATTCGGGCTTTCAGCCGTTACAATCGAATTTGAGGAGGGAACCGATATTTATTTTGCGCGGCAGTTGGTAAGTCAGCGCGTTCAAAGTATTACCGGTGAGCTACCGGACGGGGTTTCATCACCCCAGCTGGGTCCTATTTCCACTGCTTTGGGCGAGATCGTGCAATATGTAGTACGTGGAAACGAATACTCGCTTACGGAACTGCGCACCCTACAAGACTGGCTAATTGCCCCGCAGCTTAAAACGGTGCAAGGGGTGACGGAGATCAACTCTTTTGGCGGATTTGTGAAACAGTACGAGGTACTAGTTGATTCTGACCGATTGAGGAATTTTGGTATTGGACTGAAAGACCTCACCGAGGCCATCGACAATAACAATAGTGTTTCTGGCGGAAACTACCTAGAGCACAACAGAGAGCAGTATATCATTCGTGGATTCGGGCAAATCAGTACCGCCAAAAATATTGAAGACATCATCGTTAAAGACCTTGACAACCGCCCGATTTACGTGAAAGATGTGGCCAATGTGCAGCTGGGCCGTCAGTTGCGGCAGGGAACAGTAACACAAGATGGCAACGGGGAGATCGTAACCGGCATTGTGATGATGCTGCGAGGGGGCAACGGGCGCGAAGTGATTGCCGACATTGACGAGAAGATCGAAGAGGTAAATAAGAGTCTGCCCGATGGCGTCCGAATTGAGAAATTTTATGATCAATCGGAATTGGTTGACCGAACTACCAGTACCATTGTTACCAATTTGGTTGAAGGTGGCTTTTTTGTGATTGCGGTTCTGTTATTGCTGCTGGGTGAGATTACCGGTGCCCTGATTGTAGCCTCGGTGATTCCATTGTCAATGCTGTTCGCTTTTATAGGAATGGGTCAGTTCGGGCTGGCCGCCAACCTGATGAGTTTGGGTGCCATTGACTTTGGAATGGTGGTAGACGGTTCAGTAGTGATGGTTGAAAATGTGGTTCACCGGCTCAATCACGACGATGGCAAGAAATCGAAACTGGTGGTTATTCGGGAAGCCGCGCATGAAGTAGCTCGCCCCATATTTTTTGGGGTAATAATTATCTTGATGGTGTATGTACCGATTATGACCTTCTCCGGAATGGAAGGCATTCTCTACCGGCCCATGGCCATTACCGTAGCCACGGCTGTATTCGGTTCTCTGATTTTGGCCCTGGTGTATATCCCGGCGATGTCGGCCATTATTTTCAAAAAAGGAGTAAAACTTCGAAAAAATTACGTAATCAACTGGCTGCGTCCGCGGTACAAGAATTTCCTGGAACACAGTTTGAATAAGAAAGCCATTACTGTGGGTTCCGCAGTTGTGGTTTTTGTCGCATCACTATTGGTGCTTCCTTTCTTAGGAACCGAATTTTTACCGGATCTGGATGAGGGATCTATCTTGGTTGAGCAGGTGCGCATGCCTTCCGTTACGCTGGAAGAATCCACTGAAAATGCCAACTGGCTGGCCGCAAAGCTCACCCAAAATATCCCCGAAATAAAAACCGTGGTCCCAAAAACAGGACGTTCCGACCTGGCCAATGACTGGATGGGTGTGCATCAAACAGATGTGTGGGTAGTGCTGGAGCCCCGGAGCGAATGGCGGGATGGACTGGATAAGGAAGGCATCATCGATCTGATTCGTCCCTACCTGGAAACCGAACCCGGCCTGTCCTACAACTTCACACAGCCCATTGCTATGCGTGTGGATGAACTTACAAGCGGAGTGAAATCGGATATAGCCGTAAAAATATTTGGGGAAGACCTGGAAACACTCGATGTTATTGGCAGTGATATCTCCCAAATATTAGGGGATCTGGAAGGCACCGACAATCACTACCTGGAGCAGAGCAGCGGACAGCCCTATTTCAACATCGAGATTGACCGGGAGGCCGTGGCTTCTTATGGATTGAATGTGAATGAGGTACAGCACGTGATTGAAACCGGTATCGGCGGCAGTGTGGCCGGACAAATATTTGAGGGTCAGCGCCGCTTTGATATTGTGGTACGTTTGCCGGAACACATGCGCAATTCATTCCAGGAAATCATGGATGTTCCCGTACAACTGCCTAATGGCGGATACATTTCACTCAAGCAGGTAGCCCATATTTATGCGGAAGAAGGCCCGCGTGAAATTGCACGTGAAAATAATTGGCGGCGTGCTATTCTGGGTATCAATATCCGTGACATTGACACAGGAACCTATGTCGCGAATCTGCAGCAGGCTATTGAAGAAAAAGTGGATGTACCGGCCGGTTATTTTCTGCAATATGGCGGGGCTTTTGAAGATCAGCAGCGTGCAATGAATCACTTGTATGTGGTAGTTCCAATATCGCTGCTCATCATCATCGGATTGTTGTATATGATGTTCGGTGAATTCCGCTTTACGATGCTGATTTTCCTGAATCTGCCCCTGGCACTGTCCGGTGGTATTTTTATTCTATGGATGCGCGGAATGTACCTATCCGTATCTGCCAGTATCGGCTTTGTGGCTCTGTTTGGTGTTGCGGTATTGAACGGAATTGTATTGGTATATCACCTTAACAATTTACGTAAAGACGGCTGGGATTTGAAAGAAGCCGTCATTCAGGGAGCTGCCGACCGCCTGCGCCCCGTATTAATGACTGCTCTGGTAGCGAGTTTAGGCTTCTTACCAATGGCTTTCAATGTAGGTCCGGGCTCCGAAGTGCAGCGTCCACTGGCCTCGGTAGTTATTGGTGGTTTGGTGACTTCCACTTTACTCACCTTATTAGTACTTCCCACCATCTACCACTGGATGGAAAAAGGAAAAAAATTAGTGGATAAAACACAAGAATTCTAAAATAGGAGTTATTATGAATGCAGCTCATATTCATCTTATTGTTAATCATATCCCCATTATTACTACACTGATAGGCATTTTTGTACTGGGATGGGGCATGTACAAGAAAGACATATCCATTCGGAACATCGCTTTTGTATTATTTATTATCGGGGCAGTAAGCAGCTTTGTAGCTATAGAAACCGGAGAATCTGCCGAAGATATTGTAGAAGAAGTGACCTCGATTTCTCATGATGCCATTCACGATCACGAAGAGGCAGCCGAACTTTCACTCTGGTTTGCTGTGGTGATGGGATTGCTCAGTATGGGTGCACTTGCAGTCCGCAAATTAAAACTTCGATTCGAAACCGGACTAAATATTGCAATTTTAATAACCGCCCTGGTCACCCTGGGAGTTTTGGCCTACACAGGCTACAAAGGAGGGGAAATCCGGCATCCAGAAGCATATACTGAACATATGGATATTCAGCAGAGTGATGCTGGTACAGACCTGTCAGTTTAAAATCTGACAGGAAAATAACTCTGTTGTATGCTGCAAAAGTAAAGTAATTAATCAAGGGAATTGCGGATAAGGCCAAAAGCAAATTTGGAATCTTTATCGTAAACTGTTTGTCAAATAACCAGTGTTTCATACGATCTCAACTCGATTGGATGTTGGAGTGGGTTTTATCCAGCCCCGCCGCATAACCGCCACGCCGTTATACCCAGTCGATAGGGTGTTTCAATACCTCAATTAATTTTGCTTCATCAGACCCGATTTTGGGTGAAAAATCATAATCCCATCTCACTCGTGGTGGCAGGCTCATAAATATAGATTCGATCCTTCCATTGGTCTTCAGTCCAAACAAGGTTCCTCTGTCGTGGATTAAATTAAATTCGACATAACGACCACGCCGTATCTCTTGCCAATACCTTTGTGCAGGATTGTAAGGTTCATCCATACGTCTCTTTACGATCGGCAGATAGGCGTCTAAAAAAGCATTTCCGGCATCTTTTGTAAAGGAGCTCCAGTCAGCGATCGATCGTTGATCATCCTCACGTAAATAATCAAAAAATAGTCCACCGATCCCTCTCGCCTCACCTCGATGACTATTAAAAAAGTATTCATCACACTGTTTTTTGAATCGTGGGTAGAGTTCTTCACCATGTTGGTCACAGGCAGTTTTAAAGACCTGATGAAAGTGAGTGGCATCCTCATCGAAGAGATAGTAAGGAGTTAAATCTGCTCCTCCACCAAACCAGGCATCTGTGCGTCGGGTCATTTCTTTATCTTCATAAAGTTCAAAATAGCGGAAATTGGCATGAACGGTAGGCACCATTGGGTTTACCGGATGGATAACTAACGATAGTCCACCGGCCCAAAACCACCCCTCCTCTACATTAAAATGATTTTTGATGGCATCGGGCAGTTCACCGTGTACTTCCGAGATATTTACGCCCCCTTTTTCAAACACATCTCCTTTCTCGATCACACGGGTGAAACCTCCACCGCCGCCATCCCGGTTCCAGCTATCCTCGAGAAATTTCTCTTTTCCATCAAGCTGTTCAAGTGCAGAGCAGATCTTATTTTGAAGGGTTTTGATGGTTAATTTGAATTGGGATTTTATCAAGAGAGTAAAAAGTAAAAAGTTAGAAGTAAAAAGCTGGAGCGATCGATCGTGATTCAGGCGGAAGTGAAACGATATGGACTATTCTGATCCTTTGTGATGAAAAAAAGCGGGAAAACCATTCATTGCATATTTTATTTTTGATACTCTTTGACGGCGTTGATAAATGCTCTGGCGTGATCAACCGGTACATGGGGCAGGATACCATGCCCCAAATTGGCAATATATCGCTGTGTTCCAAATCGATCGATCATCCGTTTTGTTTTCAGTTCAATCTCTTTGATCGGAGCCAGCAGATGGGAAGGATCGAAATTCCCCTGCAGTGTCATTTGATTCCCTGTTTTTTCCCGGGCAAACTCAGGTGAGATCGTCCAGTCTAGCCCGAGTGCTGCTACACCGCTTTTATAGCTCAGTCTTTCAAGTGCGTACCAGGAGCCTTTGGCAAAAAGAATCATAGGGGCTCCTTTTACACTTTTTGCAATCTCCATTAACGAGGGGAGTGCCCACTCATTAAAATCTTCAGGGCTTAACAATCCCGACCAGGAATCAAAGAGCTGAACCGCCTGAGCACCGGCTTCAATTTGAGCATTCAGGTACTCAATAGTCGCCCGGGTGAGTTCATTCATCACATGACGCGAAGCTTCGGGGTGCTGATAGAGAAAGGATTTCGCTTTATCAAAATTTTTAGATCCTTCTCCCTGAACCATATAACAAAAGAGTGTCCACGGCGCCCCGGCAAAACCAATCAGCGGAACACGGCCATTTAACTCTTTACGGGTGAGTGTGATCGCATCCATTACATAGTGCAGCTTTTCAGCAATATTTTCCGCTAATATGGAGAATGCGTCATCTTCATTTTGAATGGGATCTTCCATCACAGGGCCTTTCCCCTGTATCATCTGCACATCAATTCCCAGTGCCTGCGGAATGGTTAAAATATCTGAAAAAATGATGGCTGCATCCGGCTCGAGCTCGTCAATCGGCTGGATCGTGATTTCACATGCGAGTTCGGGTGTTTCAACACGTTCAAAAAAAGTGTACTTCCGTCTCAGTTTCATGTATTGGGGCAGGTATCTGCCGGCCTGACGCATCATCCAGACAGGTGGTCTCTCTACCTCTTCACCTCGAAGTGCCCGCAGGAAAAGATCATTTTTAAGGGGTGGGAAATTGGGGTCAGTCATAGTCAAAGTTTAATTTTTCTGAATAGTTGTTTCATTCAATATCTGTGAAACATAGGGTAAAAACAGCTCAGTTTTAGGCTCGGGCGAGATGTGGACATGTTTTCCGGACTCTATGCTCAACTCTTCCCCGGTAGTGTGACCAATTGCAAAGAGTTCTGCCGATAGGTCAGATTCAAAACCACCACTATCGCGAAACGCTTGAACCGCGGTTGGACTGTAGAATAGAATTCCGTCAACATGTAGATTTTTTAAATCCATCCTTTTGAGTATGGTTTCATAAACAACGACATCTCTGACATTGATTTCTGTATCCTCTAAAAACTGGCGAAACTCATCCCGCCTTCTGTTACCGCAAAGATGGAGGACAGTGGCTCCGGAGAGTTCAGCTGATTTTAAAAAATCATCTGTGATTTTTCTGGCGAGACCCACCCCGTTTGGCTGTTCAGCTAAAATGGGTTGAAACCCGAGAGAAGCAATGGCGTCCGCTGTTTTTTTACCAACGGCATACACTTTTATTGGAGCTGTTAGTTGTCCGCCTTGCTGAAGGTAGTGTTGAAGAGCCGCTACGGCGGATTGACTGGTAAATGCGAATACGAGGTTCTCTTTTGAATTCAATAAATCCTGAATAGGTGTCCAATCATTTCGATATCGAATTTGAATGGCAGGCTCTACTGTCACATCTAACCCCAGTTTTTCACACATTGTTAGTTGCTCTTCACTCAAAGCTCTTGTTACTAATATGTGCTGTTTTGTTTTCAAATTTGGTTGATGATTTTCAAATAAACAGTATTGTGTTGAAAGGGCGATTCGCCGACGGGGTGGAACTATTTCTTTAGATCTTCAATGATACGATCAGCCCCTTGAGAGAGCAACGCCTGTGCTGCCTCTCTACCTATATTCCCAGCTTTTTCCACAGGGGCACTTTTTTCGATGTCATACTGAACAGAACCATCCGTTTTCAGTGCAACGGCATGTAGTATCAGTTGATCTCCATCCATCCATGCAAAAGCACCTACCGGTGCACTGCATCCGGCTTCCATCTCATTCAGCAGATCTCTTTCAATTCCTGTGCAGAGCTCTGTTTCTGTGTGATTTAATACTCTGGTGATCTCATAATTTACATGATCGTTCTCACGAACCATCACAGCCATTGCCCCTTGTGCCGGTGCGGGTACCATCCAGTCCAGATATTGAGTAATGTGGTGATCGAGATTGATTCGTTTGAGTCCGGCCGCTGCAAAGATGGCTCCGTTCCACGAATTTTCATTCACTTTTCTCAATCGGGTATTCACATTTCCCCGAATGTTGGTGATGGTATGATTTGGATATTTATGCAGCCATTGGGCTTTTCGACGATTGCTGCCGGTCGCGATGACCACTTCAGCCGTTTCATCCTCCAGAAATTCAATGCCATCCGGTGCAACCAGTGCATCTCTGGGGTCTTCTCTTTCCAGAACAGCTGAGATTTTTAGTGGCAGCGGGTTCACAGTTGGGAGATCTTTATAGGAGTGAACAGCCAGGTCGATCTGTTTATTGATGAGTGCTTCGTCGAGTGCTTTTGTAAAAACTCCTTTTCCACCCATTTCAGTAAGGGGAGTAGTAAGATCCAGATCACCTTCAGATTTAATAAAGATGATTTCAGTCTGAATTCCTTGATCTTTCAGTAATCCGGCAACCGTTTTTGCCTGCCAGGTGGCCAGTTCACTGTCTCGGGTTCCAATTTTGATCGGATTAGTCATGGCCGTTTTGTGACTCAAGTTTGAACATTTTTTTAACCATTTCAGTCACTTCATCTGAGTGATGGTGATCGCGTAGATGTTCAATACTATAAGCGGCTAATTTATTCACAATCCTGCGGGTCAGATTGTCGATTTTATCAAAATCGTTGGTCTCAATTTTATTTTTGAAAAAACTCAATTCATCTTCGCGAATCGATTCAAACTTCTGAGTAAGGGCTTTGATTGTTGGGACTACTCTCTGCTCTTCAAGCCATAACATATAGTTTTCAATTTCGTCTTCGATAATTTTTTTTACCTGAGGAACTTCCTTTTCACGCTTTTGATAGGCTTCATCTGTAACATCACTCAGCATATCCATATTGGCAACGTCGACAAAATCCAGAGCCGCTACTTTCGGGTCAATATTGCGTGGAACAGAGAGATCCAGCATCACTTTAAATTTCGGATTTTGAATAGACGGTAGCATATGTTCCGGGCGAATAACCGGCTCAGAAGAACCGGTTGCAACGATTACGAGGTCTGCATCGGCAATCTGTTCCGGAAGCTGATCCATGTTGGCTACTTCCAGATTAAATTTATCTGCAACAAACTCTGCCCGGTCTCTTGTACGATTGATCAGGGTGAGTTTATTGGCGCCCAGATTCACCAGATTTTTACAGGTCACTTTACCGATTTTGCCGGTACCTACCAGTAAGATATTTTTGTTGGTTAGATTGTCGAATGTGCGAATGGCAAACTTAACGGCTGCGTAGGCGACAGTAGCTGCACCATGTCCTAACGACGTCTCATTCCTGGAACGTTTGTGAGCTCTGAAGACATGTTGAATTAATCGGTGCAGTTCACCGGAGATCATATCTCTGGATGAGGAAAATTCGTACCCTTCCTTTACCTGTTTTACAACCTGAAGATCCCCTAAAATTTGAGAATCGAGGCCTGTTGCCACTTTGAAAAGATGTTGAATTGCCCGAACACCTTCCAATTCAAACCCGTAGTTGTGGAATTCGTCTAAAGTACCGTTGCTGTATGTGGTAAGTAAGCGGATTAACTCTTGGGTCGTAACGCCTTGCGCAAAAAGTTCTGTTCTGTTGCAGGTAGAGACAACAAAAATACTGCTGATTCCTTCCCTCGAGGCGCCCTCAAGCAGCTTTTCTACCTTGTCCGAGTCGAGGCTGAATTTTTCACGTATCTTTACAGGGGCATCCCAGTGATTGATGCCTATTGTTGTAAAGTCTTGTATTGTGGGGTGAACCATCCTTTAAGCTGTTACTGCTTTTATTTTATGTTGATCCCATTGAATACTCTCTTCCGGTATTTCATGCTTCAGGCAGTTTAGAGCCTCTTCAGCAAGAGCTTTAATGAAATCCGGATGATCATTCAATCCCTTCATTACCTGATAATTTTCAAACTCAAAACCTTCCTCTTCCATATTTTCAACTAACTCAACAGCCAATTCATATAGTGTTTCAATGTGATCTGTTACAAATGCGATCGGTACCATCAAAAAGTTTTTAATTCCGTATTCCAGATGGCGGTTGATCAGCTCCTCGGTGTTAGGTTGAGTCCATTTTTGCGGCCCTACTCTCGACTGAAAACTGAGCCAATATGGATTGTTTTCTTCCCGCCTGGCCATTACTGCCTCCATCGTCTCCTTGATTTCGACGGTGTATGGGTCACCGCTCCTCACTTCAAGTAGTGGGGTGCCGTGAGCACTGAAGACCAGATGGGTCTTTCGTCGAGTATCCGGATCCATTTCTGAGAGAGCTTCATCAATCCGGCTGTTAACGGCCTGAAGATAACTCTCATTGAGGTGGTAATTTTTAACATGAAACTCCTTCCACGGTTTTTTACCATCCGGGAATTTCTCTTTCAGAACGTTCTCCCAATCTCTGAAACTACTACCGGTGGTTGTCCATGAAAATTGAGGATAGAGCGGCATTAAAATGGTATGTGTGATTTCGTCTTCGAGCAGATCATCCATGATTGTGTCCGCAAAAGGCAACCAGTATCTCATGCAGGTATAGACTTTCACGTCCTGTTCAGGAAGAAGTTCTTTAACATACTTCTCGAGAGATCGTCTCTGCAGCTCGGTGAGTCCATTAATCGGCGAACAGCAATCAGATACCACCTTATTTTTTTTGTTAAAACAGTGTTTTGAGCCTGTACAGCCTTTTGGGCATCCGTTGATCTCTTTGTAATCCTTTGCTACATAAGGGGCTCTGAATTTAGATATCACTTTTGCGAACAAGTTCTGCCCGACTCCTCCGCCCAATTTTATAATATCTTCATCACTAAACAGGTTCTTTAAAAAAATCCTGACGTTATCCTCGTGAGTGGGGCCCCCGAGGTTCATTAAAACTACACCGATTTTCATATAATCCAGTTCGACTCAAAATTGATTTATAATCATATAAAAAACCGATTTTATATGAAGCTATCGTGAAGAATAAGCTTAGATTCGGTCTAAACAAGGGTTTTATGGGTATGGTTACTTCTCATTCTAAGGCTTCTAAAAGGTTAGAGTCATAGATGTTACCCTCTAAATGGCCGGATAGATTTTTGGGCTCATTCAGGCTTTAGGAAGGGTAAACCAAAACCGGGATCCTTTACCGGGTTCACTCTCAACAAAGATCTCTGAACCGTGGGCATCCAGAATACTTTTAACAACAGCTAATCCCAACCCGGTACCTCCTTTGTCCCTGGAGCGCGCTCTATCTGTCCTGTAAAATCGGTCAAATAATTTATCTAAATGTCCAGTTGAAATACCGATACCACTGTCTTTGACTTCAATCTGAATTTCATTCTCCTGATCCGTTATATTGATCTCAATGGTGCCATTATTAGTAAATTTAATTGCGTTATTAACCAGATTTTCAATAACCTGCTCAATTTTATCGGGATCACCCATCACTTTCTGGGAGTTGTGTGATGCCTGCAATATAATCTGCTTCTCTTTAGCTTCAGACTCATGAATGTCCAGAATCATATGGATCACTTTCTGAATAGAAAAAAGTTCTTTTTGAATAAAATGGTCATCAGAATCGTAACGTTGAAGGGTTACCAGATCTTTAAATAACCTGTTGATTCGATAGGTTTGTTTTTCTGCGTTTGCCAGATATTTCTCCTGCTGCTCATCCGATAATTTCGCCGTTTGAAGCATCTCCAGAGATCCGGCTATGGTATGCAGTGGATTTCGAATCTCATGGGTGATATCAGCGAAGAACTGATTCTGTTTCTGATTGAGACGTTTCAGCTCCAAATTATCAGCCTGCAGCTTTTCAGCCATCCGATTCAGGGATTTTGCCAGTGTCCCAAATTCATCCTTTCGATCGAGGTTGAGAGTCTGGCCGGTATTTCCTTCGGCAATATTTCGGGCTGCCGATTCCAGTTGCAGGATGGGTTTGGAGATCGATCTTGAAAATAGAATGCTCACTAAAATAACCAGACCCATCGATATGAACATCCCGGTATAGATGATCCATCGTATCGTTTTGATCGGTTCATAGATCTGATCTTTTAAAATACTGACTTCTAAATATCTAGAGGGATTGTATTCACTTTGCAGTAAAGAATAAGTTATCAGTCTATCTTCATTATCAAGCAGAGATTTAACTCGTTCATCACCTTGAATCAACTCTTGAATGGTATGTTCAGGAAGCTGTTCGGAGGCCCGGGACTCTTCGTAATATGGAACCTCTGCAAAAAGAGTTCCATCATCATCATAAATGGCTATTCGATACCCGGATGTTCTGGCGGCTTCATTTAAATTGGTCTCAAACTGATCGTCCAGACGGAGATTTTCAATCGTAATGGAGAGCCACTCCGTATCATTTTGAATTTGCAGTTCCCCTTCTGACAGCAGATAGTTACGGATAAAAAGTATCGAATAACTGCTGATAGCAGTGATACCAAAGATCAGCAAGAGGATGAATGTCCAGGCTAATTTTGCACGTATGCTCATAGTAAAAGAAGTTCTCTGTTTAATCCGTATCCAATCCCTCGATACGTTTTAATCATCTCTGATTGTTCACCCAGCTTTAGTCTCAAATTTTTAATATGAACATCGACCGTTCGGTCAAACACGAATTTATCCTCGCCTCCGATGTATTCCAAAATTTCCTGCCTGCTATACACCCGTTTGGGATTTTTAAAAAAAAGTTCGATCAATGTGTACTCTGTAGAAGTGAGGTCAATTCGTTTATTATTCAGAAAAAGATCCTTTCCATTGATGTCGAGAAGCAGATCACCATGCTGAATCCATTTGCTGTTTTGTGGTTGTTGTCTGCGCAACAGGGACTCGATATGAGCTTTTACCAATTTAAGGCTGGCCGGTTTGGAAATGTAGTCGTCCGCTCCAAGTTCCAGTCCCTCTATTTCATCTTTCTCTTTATCTTTTGCGGTCAGAAAAATGACAGGAATTTCTTTCAATACGGGATGATTACGGATCACTCTGCAGATCTCCTTGCCATCAATAAACGGGACCATAATATCGAGCACAGCGAGGTGTATTTCACTTGATTTGTTCTCGATAAAATTCAATGCTTTTTTCCCATCATGGGCTGTCAAGACCTGATAGCCGTTCATTTCCAGAAAATTTGTAAGCATTTCTGCCGGTTCGATTTCATCTTCAACCAGCAAAATGGTATGTTTGGCCTTCATGTAAGGGTCATTAAGTAGGATGTAAAATAGAGTTAATTACTTTAAAATAACGATTTGATCTGAATAATCGCCATTCTACTAATTTGAGTTGTATATGAATCTGAATGGTTATAAAATTCAGTACGGGCCAACATTAAAGATCACGACATGTCAATGGAGAAAAAAGTTGTTTGGATTACAGGAGCGTCATCAGGAATCGGAGAAGCTCTCGCATATGAGTTTAACAAAAAAGGAACGCTCTTAATTCTATCTGCACGTAGGGAAGAGGAATTAAAGAGGGTTCAGGCTGCATGTGAAGGTTGGGAAGATACGGTGAAGATACTTCCTCTGGATCTGGAAGATGTCGGATCACTGCAGAAAAAGGGAGAAGATGCGATGAAGTTATTTGGAGGTATTGATATGTTAATCAATAATGGGGGTATCAGCCAAAGGGCCATTGCAATAGAGTCCAAAATGGAGACCATCCGAAAAGTGATGGAAGTTAATTTCTTTGGAACCGTGGCTCTTACCAAAGCGGTACTTCCATATATGATTGAGAAAAAATCGGGTCATATCGTGGTCATTTCCAGTGTGATGGGGAAATTAGGGACTAAATATCGGTCTGTTTATGCGGCCTCCAAACATGCACTGCATGGGTGGTTTGATTGTCTTCGGCAAGAGGTTTATGAACATAAAATAGATGTGAGTATAGTCTGCCCGGGATTTGTGAAAACCAATGTAACCATGAATGCACTGACCGCGGATGGCGAAAAACATAACCAGATGGATGAGGCTCAAAAGAATGCAATGAGTCCGGAGGAATTTGCCAAAAGATTGCTTCCGAAACTGGCCAAGAGAAAAGAGGAGATTATCATTGGGGGGTCAGAGATATTGGCTGTCTATCTAAAAAGGATTTCACCATCTTTGGTGAATAGAATTTTGAGAAAAATTAAAGTGACTTAAGGCAGAAGGCAGAAGTGTTGGGTTGGAATGATTTATGCAATGATGATGACCTACCCACCTTACAAATGGTCATTCTGAATTTATTTTAGGCTCTCATAGATTTTCTTTTCTAAAGAGTTTGTTACTTCTGCGTTCTGCTTTTCAATCTACTGAAGCTGGTAGACTTTGACATAATCAATAACCATTTCTTGAGGGAATTGGGTGGTTTCGTCGGGGTATCCCGGCCAATTGCCGCCAACAGCCAAGTTTATAATCAGATGAAATGTGTTATTAAAAGGATAACCCCCATTGCTCAATAACGTTGGATTTGTGGTGAAAAAGAGATTTCCATCCACAAAAAATTGTATTTCATTAACCTTCCATTCAATAGAAAAAATGTGGAATTCATCGGCGAAAATACCACTCTGTAGTGTAAATGGATTTCCTTTAAAATCATGTCCCCCGGCATTTTTCTCATAATGTACCGTTCCGTGAACTCTATTTGGTTCATGGCCTACCATCTCCATAATGTCAATCTCACCGTCTCTTGGCCATTGAAAGTCTTCCTTTGAAGGTAACATCCAAACTGCAGGCCAAATACCTTGGCCTTGAGGCAGTTTTGCCCGGATTTCAAAACGCCCAAACATCCAGTCTCCCTTTCCGCGGGTTCTAATACGGGCTGATGTATACTGTTTGCCTTGATACGATTCCTGATGTGCTACGATATGTAGATATCCATCATCTACGTATAGGTTCTCTTCTCGATCTGTATAATATTGACCTTCGTTGTTACCCCAGTTGTCTAATCCTTCGTCGCTTCCTGTTCCAAACTGAAACGACCATTTTTCCAAATCTAACTGTTCTGAGTCAAATTCATCCTCCCATACGAGTTGCCACTCTTTCTCCTCATCAGGTATGATCTCTTCATCCGGCGGCACAACTCGTTCTGTCTCTGTCGGATTCTTATCGCAAGAGAGTGTTAAAAAGAGGAGTGGTATAATGATAATTAAGTATGTAAATAACCTGCTCATTTAGATAAATTATTGTTTAATAATGATAAAAAAAATCCAATCAAATACCCATTCCGACTATCGTTGTACTCCCATCTAAAGAATAGGGACAGATTTTATTAAGGGGTGAATAATCGCCACAAGTCATTTCAATTTACAAATAAACCTACTTAAGCCTCTTTCGTTTATTTAAATAGGCTAGCAGCGCCAGGTCAAAAGGACTTTGGGTATCAATTTCTTCAAAATCTGCCCGCGCTTCATTACAAGCAATCTTAAAGCTCTGTGTGTACTCCTTCACTTTTTTCTTGTAATCTTCACGGATTTGAGCCGGAATGACCTCTAATTCAGATCCGGACTCCATATCCTCGAACAGAAATTTCCCATCCGGAAAATCGAGCTCTCGTTCACTTCTGTTTTCCAGGACGTTAAATAGCAAAACTTCATGTTTTTGATGCCGTAAATGCCGTACAGATGAGATCAGTTTTTCATGTGACTCTACATTCTCAAACAGATCGGTTAAGATGATTACCAAACTTCTTCTTTTCAGATTCTCAGCCAATTCATGAAGTGCATTAGCAGAAGCTGAAGATCTTTTTTCAATCGATTTGGCTTTCTCTTCATGTAACTGTTTTTCAAGATGTTGATAGAGCATCCGGACATGGCTATAGGATGATTTAGCCGGTATAAACTGCCGGATCTCTTCATCAAACAGTACCAGACCGCATGCGTCACGTTGCCGATGCATCATATAGATTAAAGAGGCAGCAAAATGAATAGCATACCGTAACTTCGACCACTCTGCAAAATGTTTAAAATACATGGAACTACTGATGTCGAGCACAACATGAGCACGTAAGTTGGTCTCTGCTTCATACCGTTTTACATAAAAACGTTCTGTTTTTGCATACGCTTTCCAGTCCACATGTTTAAAATCGTCGCCTTGATTGTATGGCCTGTGCTCAGCAAACTCAACACTAAATCCATGGAAAGGACTTCTATGGAGCCCGGATATAAATCCCTCGACGATCGTTCTGGCCTTCAGATCGAGCGGAGTGAGTTGAGATAGTAAATCGGGATCTAAAATCATTCTGTAAATTACATGATAAAGTATAAAAACGAACGTTTATCTTTGGTGGAACATTGCTATTTTCAATCTCATTCACAAAAAGAATTGGAATACACAAAACCGATGTGGGCGAAACCACACGGATTATCAAGAAATAAGACCTGTTTGTTATGAGTCAACTCTATACATCTGCCGGGAATATTGATTTTACACTTAAAGATTTGGAGGAGATGCCGCAACCGCATCGTGTCTTAATGGTTAAGCCCTCACATTTTGATGTAGAGTATGTCATAAATCCACACATGAAAGGCCAAATCGGTAAAGTGGATAACATCAGAGCCAAAAGTGAATGGGAATTTCTAGTAACCGGATTCAAAGAACTCGGTTTGGATGTTCAGATATTGGATGGAGAGGAGGGTCTGCCCGACATGGTATTTTGTGCAAATCAAAGTTTACCCTATTCTGACGGAAATACTCAAAAAGTGATAATGAGCCGAATGTTTGCGGATCAACGCAAACCGGAAGTCGCTATAATCGAGCAGTGGTTTAAAAAACAGGATTATGAAATCCATCATTTAAATTCTAACAAAACAGGGGCTTTTGAAGGGATGGGTGATGCACTTTGGCATCCGAAGAAAAAGTTACTGTGGGGAGGATATGGATTCAGGACATCCCCTGAAGCGTATAGTGAAATATCAGACCTATTGAATGTACCGGTGATCCTGCTGGAGTTAGTTAACGAGCGTTTTTATCATCTGGACACATGTATGTGTATGCTGAGAAGTGATACCGTTATGATCTATCCGGATGCATTTTCAGAGCAAAGTTTGGAGTTGATCTATAAGTTGTTTGATCATGTAATTGAATCGAGTAGTTATGAGGCGGAGAAATTTTTCGCGGTGAATGCTGTCTGTCCGGATGGCAAAAATGTAATGATTCAGCAGGGTTGCACAGATGTGAATAAAAAATTGAGAGATGCAGGGTTCTCAATCCATGAATACAGCACGTATCAGTTCCTGAAGAGTGGTGGCAGTGTGTTTTGCATGAAATTGCTCTACTGGTAGCCAGAAAAATTTTTATTCATCCTTTGCATTTATATCTTGAACGCTGACCTTTGATTTTACTCACCGTTCAACGTTTAAAATTATGTCCAATAAGATCTCTCTGATTCTCACAGTTGGTGTACTCATTCTTCTCATTTATCTCTATTCAATCCCCATCAGTACTCTTCCGCCTATTGGAGCTTTTTTCCATCCAAATCAAGGATTTTGGGCGAATGCAGAAACCGTAAATAAAGAGGGTGATCTCAATCTATCGTTAGATGGGCTGACAGAGCCGGTGGATGTCTTATTTGATGAAAGGGGTGTTCCACACATCTTCGCTCAAAATGATCACGATCTTTATTTCACCCAGGGATATATCACAGCCAGAGACCGGCTGTTCCAGATGGAGTTGCAAATTCGTGCTGCCGGCGGGACACTCTCAGAATGGTTGGGTAGCCGCACCGTAGAGTATGATATCCATCAGAGACGGCTCGGAATGATGGTTGGGGCGGAACGTGCAATGGAGGGGATTCTAGAAAATGAGGCGATTTATAACTCCATCAATGCCTATTCTGCCGGAGTTAATGCCTATATCTCAACTCTCGACTACGATAGTTATCCGGTAGAGTACAAGATTCTAAATGTGAAACCGGCAGAATGGGTGCCTATGAATTCAGCACTTTTGCTAAAATATATGACGCAAATGCTGGCCGGCAGATCGGATGATATTCGAACCAGCAATGCTATTGCACACTTTGGGGAGGAGTTTGTGGACAAATACTTAAGCACATCTGCTGTATTAATGGATCCGATTATTCCAACGGATACAGAATGGTCGTTTGATGCAGAGACTCCTGATAAACCGGATCTGCTTTATCAACCCTCTTTTACATCTGAAATTGATTTGTGGCAGCCCGACCCTCACAATGGCAGTAACAATTGGGTTGTGAATGGAGATAAAACAGCCGGGGGTTACCCGATTCTCTCTAATGATATGCATCTGAATATGTCCGTGCCATCCATCTGGTATGAGATTCAACTCCGAACACCCGATACGAATGTCTATGGAGTGAGCCTTCAAGGAACGCCTACTGTTATTGTAGGTTTTAACGAGCAGATTGCATGGGGGTCTACCAATACCGGCGCCGATGTGATGGACTGGTACGAAATCACATTCCAAGACGAAGAAAAGAGTCACTATCTCTACGATGGAGAGTGGCTTCTGGTAGAAAAACGGGTAGAGACCATTCATGTGAAAGGCATGGATTCCATTACGGAAACGATTCTTTTTACGCATCATGGACCGATATATACAACAGAAAACAGAGAACCCAATGTACCGGAATATCGAAAAAATTTAGCGCTGCGTTGGATTGCACATGAGCCATCCAACGAACTGCTTACTTTTTATAATTTGAATAGGGCTGAAAACTATGATGATTTTAGGGCAGCTTTTGAAACCTATCTGGCACCGGCTCAAAATATGAACTTCGCAGATACTTCAGGTAATATCGCGATACAGACCGGCGGACGCTTTCCGGTTAAGTGGCAATATCAGGGCCGAACAGTAGGGGATGGAAGAGATCCACATTATGATTGGAACGGATATATCCCATATGAACAAAATCCATATGCTCTGAATCCCGAAAGAGGATTTCTGAGTGCGGCTAATCAAGACCCTGTCGATGAAACCTACCCCTACTATCTGGGTGATGAATTTGCACCCTATGAACGAGGAAGGCGAATCAACGACCTATTGCGTGAGATGGATGAGATTGTAGTTGAGGATTTCAGACTTATGTTGATTGATAACTTCAGTTATCACGCGTTTACACTACTGCCGGTTTTTCTGGAGAGAATAGATAGGGATGAACTTAACTCTACTGAAACTCAATGGCTGACTCAATTAGAGGGCTGGAATTATGAAAATCGGGGTGAACTGATAGAACCCTCCATATTTTACACGTGGGGTATTGAAATGAATCGTGCCATATGGGATAACAAATATGAAACCAATTATCCAATGAGGCGACCCTATCGCGACCTAACAGCTGAGTTGATCATCAACAATCCCGATTCACCACTGTTTGATGATGTGAAAAGCGAACCGGTTGAAACTGTAGATGATTTGATATTAGTTACTTTCAGAAGGGCCATTGAGTCACTTAAAGACAGTTACGGTGAAAATGAGCAGAATTGGCAGTGGGGGTTTGTCAATAACACAAATCTGGGACATGTGGGGCAGATTCCGGGGATGGGGGTTAAAGATCTTTATACGGATGGGGCTGCGGAATCAATCAATGCAATCCGGGGGAGCCATGGTCCATCCTGGCGAATGATCGTTGAATTGGACCCGGAAGGTGTGAGGGGATATGGGGTGTATCCGGGCGGGCAAAACGGCAACCCCGGCTCCAAAACCTATACTGAATTTGTTGAAACATGGCGAACCGGGGAACTCTTTGAATTATTATTTCTTGATGACATGCCGGACAACAGAGATGCATTTCCACTCACAATCCGGATCGAGTAACTCATTTGTGCAAAATGGTTTTAAAATCATTATGACAACAGAATAGTGTCAGGCCTGAACTTAAATCTACATTATTTTGTTTGGTTAGCAGGGTAAAAGATGGGTACAGATCAATTTAAAAAGAGTATGAATCAATTGGGATATTTAAAACCACCTCATATTAAAAATAGTGCAGGTGAGGAGCGCACCGTAGGATATGAATTTGAATTTACCGGCATTGAGATTACAGAGGCAGCGCAGTTGATTAAAAATCTGTATGCCGGAAAGATCCGGGAAATTTCTACGTACGAAATCGAAGTTCAGAATACCGAATTTGGCACATTCAAGATGGAGCTGGATGCACAGTTGCTACGAGATAAGAAGTATGAAAAAGTACTTAAATCAATCGGTATAGACATTGATGATATCAAGGATAAAGATGGAAAAGAAAAAAAACTGATGGAGATGGCAGCCACAATCGTGCCCTATGAGATTGTGACTCCACCGATACCCATTTCTAAATTGGATGTTATCGATCGATTGGTTGAAAAACTCAAAGAGAAAAAAGTAAAGGGTACGGGTAGCTCTATTTTATATGCCTTTGGCATGCATATCAATCCGGAAGTTCCCAGTGATGATATTGTGAGTATCTTAAATCATTTAAAGGCATATGTATTGATGGATCCATGGATTCGCAATCAATCGGATATCAATATGAGCCGTCGTATAACACCCTTTATCGATCCTTATTCAGAGGATTATATTCGATACATCCTGGATCCAACCTATTCTCCGGATATAAAGACGTTGATCAAGGACTATTTTGAGCATGATAACTCCCGAAACAGAGCCCTCGATCTATTACCGCTTTTTATGCATATCGACGAGAAGACAACTTTATCGATGATTGATGAGGAGTTGACATCAGCTCGCCCCACATATCACTATAGACTTCCCAACTGTTCATTTGAGAAAAAAGAGTGGACTCCGGCACTGGAATGGAACCGTTGGGTAGAGGTGGAGCGACTGGCAAATGATGAGGATCAACTGAAACAGCTATCTCATGATTGGCTCAAATTGTCGAACGATACAATGATTGGATTTGAATCAAAATGGGTTAAAAAAATGGATGACCGGGTGAAAAATAATGGGTAAAAAACGACCGTTGGTTGGCGTTACGGGTCCGGATGAGGGCGGAGGTGCAGCGTGGTTTTTTACCGCTATATCCGTGCTCTTGGCAGGTGGAACCCCGAAACGAATTACTCCGGGACGCCAGGCCGAGGCGGAGCAGTTGGATGCTCTGATTCTGGGGGGTGGTGCGGATGTAGAGCCTGAAAATTATGGTCAGGAGCGCATTGAGAAGGCGATTCTGGACAAAGACAAACGATCTGTTTTTGAATGGATTCTTTCTATCATTCTATTCCCGATCTATTGGTTGATTCGCTATTTTTTGAACACCAAGAGTGCACCCATCGACACGTCAAGAGATAAACTGGAATTGACACTGCTTCACGATACATTACATGCCGGAAAACCCGTTTTGGGTATCTGTAGGGGGATGCAGTTGATGAATGTTCACTTTAAAGGGTCACTGCATCAGGATATTAGCGGTTTTTATGTAGAACAGCCGCAAGTTGCATCCATTTTTCCCAAAAAGAGGGTGGAGATTGAAAAGGGTTCAAAAATTGCCTCTATTCTAAATACAAATCGCTGCAATGTAAATGCACTTCACAATCAGGCAATAGATAATCCGGGAGAGGGGATTCGAGTCGTTGCCAAAGAAGCAGGCACTGACATTGTTCAGGCGATTGAACATGAAAATCATCCGTTCGCAATTGGTGTTCAATGGCATCCGGAATATCTGATTCAGATTTCAAGGCAACGGAATCTGTTTAAAGAGTTAGTAAACCGAGCCAAGAGTTGAGTATTGACATTGACTATGGTTGGCTTAAGAACCGGTATTTTTTGAGGTTATCTACTCCTTATTAAGCCATTTTCGAAATTCAATGGCAGTTTTGGTATTCAATACCCGTGCCGGTTCAAACTTCGCTTTTTGGGCGATCATGACGCCATAGCGGATATCATCAATCCCCTCAATGGTGTGCGCATCGGGGTTGATAGAAGTGAGTAATCCGGCATCCTTTGCTTTGTTACCGTAACGCCAGTCAAGATCGAGTCTCCAGGGACTGGCATTGATTTCAATCGCCACACCTTGCTCGGCGGCCCACTCGATCATCTGATTGAGCTCAATATTACTGCCTTCCCGCTTTAGGAGTAAACGTCCGGTTGGGTGACCCAACATGGTGGTGTATGGATTTTCAATCGCTTTTTTGAAACGGTCCATCATCTTTTGGTGAGGCGTCTCAAGTGCGCTGTGCACACTGGCGATCACAAAGTCGAATCCTTCCAGGATTTCATCGGGGTAATCGAGCGAACCGTTGCCCAGAATATCTGATTCCATTCCTTTAAATATGACAAAATCCTTTCCTGCAGATTGAAAAAATTCATTCAGTTCATCAATTTCATCCCATTGGTGTTTGACATCATCGATGGAGAGTCCGCCCGCATACGCCGCTGACCGGGAGTGGTCGGAGATCCCCAGATACTTATAACTCCGTTCCATACACGCTTCTGCCATCGTTTTGATACTCTGTTTCCCATCGCTCCAGGTGCTGTGAGCATGAACAACGCCTTTGATATCGTCTTCTGAAACCAACTCCATGCTTTCATTCTCTGTATAAAATAGAAACTCACCGCGATCTTCCCGGTGAGCCGGTGGTACAAAGTGTAGATCCAGTTTTTGGTAGATATCTGTTTCGGAAGATGTGGGTACGGGCTGATCAAAATCGGTCTCTTTATCAGCATTCAGTTTAAAAAGGCCATATTCATTTAGGGCCATACCACGTTCGCGGGCTTTTTGGCGCATCACGATGTTGTGCTCCTTGCTACCTGTGAAGTACATAAGAGCGGCGGGATATTCATTTGGTTTGACGATCCGCAAGTCCACCTGTCGGCCGTTTTCGGTTCGCACAGAACTTTTGGTATCACCGCGACCGAGGATTTCGACCACCAGATCGTGTCCGGTAAAAGCGTCGAAGATTGCGGACGCATCTGTGGGATCGGCTGCTGCGATGATGTCGATATCGCCGATGGTTTCACGATAGCGTCGTAAGGAGCCGGCGATGTCGCACTTCTGCACACCTTTCAGGTTTTTGACAAACTCAAAAACAGGCTCTGCTATTTCCAGGGCCTGATCGAGGCGTGCACGTTCGCCGAACTGTTCCAGGTATTCGATCGATTTGATGATTTTGTCGGCAGATTTTTGGCCCAGTCCCGGTAGATCAGCTACGGCACCGCTTAGGCACGCTTCCTTCAGTTCGGTGATTTCAGTGATACCCAGCTCCTTGTGGATTTTGGCAATATTTTTGGGTCCGAGTCCGGAGATGTTAAGCCACTCCATCAACCCTTTTGGCACTTTCTCCTTGAGAGCTTCCAGAACCGGCATGGTTCCTGTTTGTTGAAACGCTTTGATATCTTCGGCAATCGACTTGCCGATCCCTTTGATATCGGTTAGTGTATCCTCTTCGATATATTTGGTGATCTCTTCATTAAGTCCTTCAATGGTTTGTGCGGCACGATCAAAAGCGATAGCGCGGAACCGGTTCTCGCCAGCGAGCTGCATGAGTTGGTAGACTTGACGTAATTTTTCGGCGACATCCTGATTGGTCATAAATCGTCTTGTTCGGTTATTCTAAAATAAAAAGTTAAGCACTACAGAGTCAGTAATTAAGGTAATATATTCAGAAAAGAGGAAGAATTGAACCTTTGCAATGGGAGGGTGAAGACAGGAATCAGTTATTCACTTCAGATAAGGGGATTGGGGATTGGGGATTGGGGATTTGTTCGATTGAGTAAAATTATAAAAACGACTTTTAATTTAGTTATCAAAACTCCTATCTTTCTTTTCTATAAAAAATCAGCCCTGGTGGCGGAATTGGTAGACGCGCACGCTTGAGGGGCGTGTGACCTAACGGTTGTGATGGTTCGACTCCATTCCAGGGCACTGAAAGCCTTGTAAGTCATTGACTTGCAAGGCTTTTTTTTGATACGGAAGATGTGATATGGCAGTAAGATGAAGTCCGGAAAATCACTCTAACTCCAAAATGAGACTTTACCGGATAGGTTTACAGTTTAGGGTTTTGACGTAGTTTTCACACCGTCGCAAAACCCTCAAACCGATAACCATCATTCTGAAACAACAACTTCAGCAGTCGCTTTAAAATGATTAAAGAAGTCCGGAATTACAGTTAACGGATAGCTGGAATTTGTATTGATGACAATAAAGATTCCTGCCCCGTCTTCAGGAGAAAAAGCAATCTCGCTGCGGAATCCATTCACATACCCTCCGTGGTAGACGATTTTCTGGCCATGATTATCAAGCACTCTCCAGCCCATTCCGTATTGTGATTGATTCACTCCATCCCAATGGCGGCTGAATCGACTATTACGGATAGTAGCTATTGGTTCATAAATTTCCGTAAGCGTCTCTTTAGAAATGACGTCTGGGGAATGCCCTGTTAACAACAGCAACCATTTCCCCATATCTGAGGCAGAAGCATTTATGCCGCCGGAAGAAACCGCATTATAATATTTACTGGAAATTGGAACCGGAACGCGTCCCCGTGCACGCGATGCATACAGATGCGGCGACGCTCTATTCAATGAATTGAATATACTGTCATAATTTGTCGAGGAGTCATCCATCTCTAACGGCTTTAATAGCTTTTCATATAACAGCATGTTGAAATCGGTGTTTGTCTGGGCTTCCATAATGATTTCAATTAATGAATATGCTGCATTTTGATAGGAAAACTGAGTACCTACACTTGAGACCAGAGGTACTGATTCAAGTCGGGGGATTATCTGTTGCAGGGAGAGTCCGTCTTCCACCAAATTCGTGTAGGCATGACGTGGCAACCCGGTTGTATGAGACAACAAATGCCTGACCTGAACCAGGTTGGTTTGTTCCGGATCATTCAACCTGAATTCATTCAAATAATTGGATACCGGTTGATCCCATTTTACAGCTCCCTCTTCTGCCAACACTCCGGTCAGAACGGAGGTAAATCCTTTCGACAGGCTTCCCAGCCTAAACACAGTATGTTCATCCACTTCGTCAGATTTCCCTCTCTCTTTAACACCAAATCCTTTTTGAAACAGAACCTGGCCGTCTTTCACGATAACAACCGCTCCTCCGGGGATCTCTTCTTCGTTAAACCCTTCCTCAAATTTATTTTCAAATTCTTCAAGGTACATCGATAGGGATTGATCCATCACCCACTCTTCGGGTTCAGGTTCGGGTTCGTAACCAACCGGTTCCGGTTTAAAATTGGTAAAGGCCAGGTATGACCCAATAATAATGACCGGTAAAAGTGATGCAGACAATTTTCGAATCACGGAGTATCGCTGTGTGGCTTAAGATGGGGATTCTGTTTCTGATATCATTATCCCAAGGATACAAAAGAACCGGCAATGATACACTTATAAATTTTGCATAAAAAAATCTGAATACAGCCGCAATCATCTTCACCCGATCTGGTGAACTGGAAGAAACCCACCATAATCATCGGGTAGTAAGTATTGAAAAACTTGAATTCGACAGCGACGGAAAAATCAAACCGGTAGAGATCAGTTTTGATGGTGTTCGGGAAAGGCCTCTTGGTAGTTAAAAAAATAGGGTTCAATGACTTACCATATAGAAAGTTGATTATTCAGAATTATTTTGTTTATTGAAATTATTGCACCGTCAAACTTAATCCCACAATAATGGATAAATACAAAGTTGAAATAAAATGGGCATTTATATTTATCGGAATGATGCTCACTTGGATGGTACTGGAACGTCTGTCGGGACTCCATAGCACCCATATTGATAAACATGCCATTTTTACTAATTTTATTGCCATTCCGGCTATAGCCATCTATGTATTGGCACTTCTCGATAAGCGGAAAACAGATTATGACGGATTCATGACCTACAAACAAGGTTTTATGGCCGGACTCATTATCACAGTGATTGTAACCATTTTCAGCCCGCTGATTCAGATTCTGATCTCAACTGTGATCTCTCCCGACTATTTTGCAAACATCATTGAATATACCGTGGAGGAGGGAATCATGACTCAACAGGAGGCTGTGGATAATTTCAATCTTCAAAGCTACCTGGTACAGGCATTGATCGGAACACCGTTTATGGGTCTGATTACTACGGCAATTGTTGCAATTTTCACAAAAAAAAGTAAATAGTAGTGAGTCAATAGAAGCAAGTTAAATCAACAATATACTAATCAAAAAAATGGAGGATATATGGAGAATCCAGTCGGGTGGTTTGAAATTTATGTGGATGAAATGGATCGTGCGAAGAAATTCTACGAGTCTGTGTTTAAAGTACAACTTGAAAAGTTAAACTCACCGGAGATCACAATGTGGGCTTTCCCATCGGATATGGAAATGTATGGTTCCGGAGGTGCCTTGGTAAAAGCGGATGGGTTTCCTGCCGGGAAAAATAGTGTAATTATTTACTTCCAAAGCAAAGACTGTGCTGTTGAGTCCGGGCGCGTTGCATCAAGTGGAGGAGTGGTTCACAAAGAAAAATTCTCAATAGGAGAATATGGGAATATTTCTTTGGTATCAGATACGGAAGGCAATATGATAGGGCTGCACTCAATGGATTAAGAAACCAGCTGAAATATTGGCTTAATCAACAGTCCCCACCAATAATTATTGATACATAACTTATATAGTATTACTATTGTTTAAAGATGTAACAATAGGGTTAATATGGGTTGATTCTAATTGGAATGACATGATTAAAATTAAAAAAGGAGATGGAGATGAAATCAAACAAAATCATAAAAAAACTATTCCTGTTCGCAGGTTTTTTCGGGTTAATGGCTGCATCAGCGTTTGCTCAATTTCAGCAAAATCCGATTATATCACCGGAACTGCATGAGAACGGATCCGTTACATTCCGGATTATGGCACCAGCAGCCGATTCGGTAAAAATAAGCGGGAATTGGATGCAGGGATGGGGATCTGCAGTGCATCTCAGTAAAAATGACGATGGTTTATGGGAGACAACTTTTGAAGATTTAACACCCGATTATTACAACTACACCCTTAATGTAAATGGTGTCCGAACCATTGATCCGGCGAATCCCTGGGTCATTCGTGATGTCAGGAATGTGTTCAGTGCATTTATCCTGCCGGGTGAAGAGAGTGAAATTATGCAACTCAGTGAGGGTAAAAATGGAACAGTTCATGAAGTCTGGTACCCATCACCGACTCTTGATATGGAGCAGCGACGAATGAGTGTGTATCTGCCGCCAAACTATAATGAAAGTGACGAATCTTACCCTGTTCTATATCTACTGCACGGTGCAGGCGGTGATGAAAATGCCTGGACTGAACTTGGATTGGCGAATCGAATTATGGACAACTTGATTCATTCCGGTGAATCTGTACCCATGATTGTGGTTATGACAAACGGAAACCCAAATCAGGAGTCGACATGGCATGTAGCTCCGGGGCATGACCCGGCGCATGAATCTGATTCACAAAACCCAATGGCAACCGAGCGCTTTGAGGATAGCCTTGTTGCCGATGTCATTCCATTTATTGAATCCAATTATCGTGCTAAAACCGGGAAAGAAAACCGTGCAGTTACCGGACTCTCTATGGGTGGATGGCAAACTCAGAAATTGTCTCTTAAACATCCCGATGTATTTGATTATTACGGGGTGATGAGTATGGGGATTATTCGTGAAAGCCAATTTGCCATGAACGCTCAGACTCACCTGGAACTCACCAATCAAAATATTGATGCTCTCAAAGAGAGTGGATATAAACTTTACTGGATTGCCTGTGGCACGGATGATTTTCTGTTTGATAGTGTGAACTATATGAGAGAAGTGCTGGACGGTCATGATTTTGATTACGTTTATCGGGAAACAGGCGGTGGGCATACCTGGGACCGATGGAGGTTATATTTGTCGGAATTTGCTCCGATGCTTTTTCAGTAATTTCAAGTCAGATGCCGACCCGCATAATGTGAGACCTAAAATTTTCAGTAATGTACAATGGTTATCCCATACAAGCCGGATCGCATGGTCCGGTACTTTTTTTTTCAAGAAATAATATCATAACTTTATCCTGAAATTATGTTTCAAGTAGTGGTAGAAGATTATGAAATTAAAGAATATAGTTGCTTGGGTTTTAAGCTGTATCACAGTTAGTTTCATAATCAGTTCCTGCGATAATTCATTGGATCCCTTGGATCGCGATACCGGTGTCTTCGCCATTTACGGCTTCTTCGATCTCAATGAAGAGGAACACTATATCCGGATACGTGACCTGAATACACCCTTCACATTGGAAGCAACAAAGAACTTAGATGCCGAAGTCACACTTCTCAATCTGACACTCGGATCAACCTTACATCTTGAAAACAAACAGCAGGAAATAGAGGGAGCTATTCAGCACAATTTTTTATTTGATGGGAAAGTAAATCCGGATCATGAATATAAAATACGTGTTGAGAGATCGGATGGTTTTACTGTTGAAGCAACTACCCGCACCCCGACCCAACCGGAGCCGGTGGTTAACCCTCTGAATCAGAACTGTTATGTACCCATTGAATTTTCACTGAAACCGATGAATGGAGGCACTGTTGTATTGCGATTCGGATTGGGCCCATCGAAGGATGATCCCTGGGGGTCACCAATTGTTATTAAATCTGACTCTCAGAGTATTTTAACTCATACGTTTACTCCTCATAACCAAGTGATCTTATTAACTCGTGAAGTCTACCCTGACCTGCGTTGTGGCCAGGTACTTCTAACCGGCAACATCTATGTGAGCTACATTCACTACAGCTCCGGTTTCTATGAACAAATTGAAAATGATCCATTTGATATTTTGCAAAGTACACAGCGTTTTGGTGCCCTCTATTATGACACTCTCGCAGTCCCGGTCGATACCTCACCGGTTTGCCCACAGGATTGTTAAAAAACTATTAAAATGCATCAACCATCAAAAAATAGTTACCAATCTTTTTTAACAGCACGTATTTGGGCAGTGAAGAGTGTTTTAATGTTTATTCTGTTTTTATCCGCCGGAATCTCTACGGCTTCTGCCCAGCAAAGCGGCATATTGCGGGTTGTAGCTCTTTCCGAAAGTGATGGTAACCCACTTGCAGGTGCCAATGTTCTGATCTATGAACCGAGAGCTCGTGAACAAAATGAAGAGCCAAATCTTTACTGCGTAACCGACCGAAATGGATTTTGTGAAATCCGCAATGTACAAGCGGAAGCCACTTTTGAACTGGTGATTACTTTTATCGGCCATCGCCCCTACATTGAGGAGATCTTCCTGCAACCGGACGAACGGCTTGTGATACGTACACTGTTACAAACCGAAATTGAACAATTTGAGGAACTTGTAGTGCAGCAGCAGAGGCATATCACTACGGGAGAGGTAGGCGTACGCAGGATTACTGATATCGATATTTCTCGAGTGCCCTCACCGGTTGCAGGCGGTGATCTGGCATCCTATTTGCAAACGATGCCCGGTATCGTAAGCTCCGGCGACCGCGGCGGCGAACTTTTTATCCGAGGCGGTACACCCGATCAAAACCTGGTACTGGTAGATAAACTGCCCATCACCAAACCGTTTCATATCTCTAACCTTTTTTCTGCATTTTCAGATGATGTTGTACAGAGTGTGGATCTGTTTGCCGGTGGCTTCGACGCAACCTACAGCGGCGCCACTTCCGCCGTAATTGATGTGGCACTGCGGCCGGGTAACATGAGGAATTACAATCATAGCGGTTCGGTTAGTCCCTATATGGTTTCACTTCATTCCGAAGGCCCGCTGGAACGTGACCGGCAATCATTTTTAATCAAAGGCCGTACATCTACCATCGAGCAGTTTGGTCCGGCCCTTACAGGTCAGGATATCCCAATCCAATTCAGCGACCTTGTGACACGATACACTGTTATGGATGATGATATCACGTGTAATCTGACAGGAATCTATACTCATGACAGGGGAGAAATCGTGCCCGGTCGCAATGTCGATCATACCTGGTCAAATATGGTTATTGGAGGCCGATGCCTGGATTCAGGAGCCTATTTTCAGTTATTCACCGGCTCATGATCAGCGCCATAAGGTAAATGCAATCACCAGTTACAGTCTGTCCGGTTATACTGTATCCGCCAGCTGGGAGTTTGGCAGCGGTGCGCCCTATACTCAGATTTTCGGCTATGACTTTTCATTGAGGGTGCCGGATCAACAACCCCAAACCCACCCCGGAACCGCACGTATTTTATTCAGCAGACCCTATGGTGAAAGGCTGCCTGTCTATCATCGGCTTGATCTGTCACTTGAGAAATCCTATCGATTATCATTCGGTACTTCCCTGGAAACAAGTGCAGGTATGATCAATGTGTATAACCGGAATAATATTTTTAATTTTGATTTAGGCACACTGCAACGTGTGGATCAAACACCATTTCTGCCCTATGTCTCATTAAAATTGCTTCTTTAAGTACTGTTAGATGTCAGTGGCATATCCATTTTAAGTTAATTTTTGCCATATTATCAGTTCCGAATTCTCATGAAATTCTAAACTCAGGATTGATATGATCTTTTTGCGATATGCACTACTCGCATCAATGATCTTTTTATTGATGATACCATCTGTGATGGCACAACAGGAGTATCAGATACCCGAGATCACTGTTGAGGCAACTATTCAGCAGAATGGAACTATCGATTTTCGTGAAACCAGACAATATCAATTTGAAGGATCATTCAGCTGGGCAGATTATAAGTTACCCAAAGCAGGATTTGATGAGATTCGAAATATCCGGGTAAGTGAGCAGGGAGAGGATTATCAACTTTCAGACAGTGAGGAGCCTGGGACATTTAACATCTCTGAAAACGACAACGAAGTTGTTATTACCTGGTATTATGATGCTGCAGATACGGTTCGATCATTTAATCTCTCTTATAACCTAACCGGAGCCATTCTGCACGGACAAGAATGGAGTGAGTTATTCTGGACCTGGATTAGTTCAGGAAGGGAGAAAAATACCCCATATTTTGAAGTAAACATCCGATTTCCCGAAGAACTACAGCCGGATTCGCTTTACTACTGGAGCCGCACACCAACGGATTTGATTCAATTTTCACATGATGGATCTACACTCAATGTTGAAGCAGAGGAACTTTCCAGAAACCAATCGGTTCCGGTACGGATTCTAATGCCCGTTACTCTGTTTGACTCCGGTTCAATAACGAACAGAGAGCCGGACTTGATCCTTGAAAGAATCATAGCTGAAGAAAATGAAATCATAGCCGAAGAGCAGAGGAGAGAGGCAAGGCGAGCAACCGTCGCCGAACATGCTCCGGGGGTAACCACTATTTTGTCAATCATAAGCATGGGTCTTTTTTACTTCCTCTATCAGCGCTATGGGAAACGATTTAAAACATTGACCTACTCAACCGTTTCAACCACGATGGTTCCGTCCAGGATAGAACCTGCTTTGATTGCAAAATTACTCTCTTTCTACAACACCGGTGCGAGACACCTCACAGCGACCCTTTTTGATCTCTCCCGAAGAGGCTGGTTCAAATTAAAAGAGCAAAAAACGGATAAAAAATGGTATCAGTCTGAAGAGGAGACTGAATTTATAGTGACCACACCGGAGGAAATACCTAAAGAAACTCTACCGGAATGGGAAAGAATGGTAGTAGATTTTGTGATAGAGCGGCTACATGAGGGTGAATCGAAATTTTCAGAACTTTTCAGCAGTACGTCAGCAACAAAATTTTATCCAAAATGGTCAAAAGAAGTAGGTAAAGTTTTTAAAGAACGCAATTGGAAAGATGAGGGTAGTTTGAAAGGAGTTTACTTAAATGTCATATTTCAGGTTTTGTTAATCATAGTATCCATTATTATGATGGTTTTAGGAGGGATGATCGGGGTTGTGTCAATGATTGTGTGTACAATCATGCTCGCCGGTTCAGCGGGAATGATCCGAAGAACCAAAGAGGGTGAACAGGTCTACATGCAATGGAAAGCTTACAGGGATGGGTTGAAAAAAGCAGATGAACGAATCCTTTTTAAGGGAGAATTGGATCGGCACTTTATCTATGCAATTGCGTTTGGTCTGCGTGAAAAAGAACTGATCAACATTATTGATCACGGCAATCAACACCAGGATGGACTGTTTTTTACCTGGTTGATAATAGCACAAGGATCCGGATCTACACCGCTTACAGCTGCAAAAAATCTGTCTAAACACTCCGCTTTATCCGCCGCATCGGTCAATGCCGGAACCATCTCCGGAGGCGGTGCATCGGTGGGTGCAGCCGGGGGAGGAGCCACCGGCGGAGCGGGTTAGTCCAAGAGCCGTCGATCTTCAATCTATACTCGTTCTCTTGATGCAACAAGATAAATTTCAAGAGGATTAAGGACTTCAAATCCCTGATAGTTTATTTGTTATCAGTAGTGTCCGGTTAAATTTTACTATAGGCAAGTTAACGAACCATTTGGATATATAAAGCTTGTTTTATGGCTTTGCGTCATTTAGAACCCCTCCCTATTGGAATAACATGAGCTGATCGGG
>Ga0222633_1000090_pt1 | contig 95210 bp, 73 predicted proteins | sample AntAcemetageno48_FD_179816 | JGI IMG/M metagenome (GOLD analysis project Ga0222633, IMG submission 179816) | Saline water microbial communities from Ace Lake, Antarctica - #48 | ecosystem: Environmental > Aquatic > Non-marine Saline and Alkaline > Saline | place: Antarctica: Ace Lake | collected...
ATCTCAGAAACCTGGGAAACCGGAAAAGCATATCTCAAACTCTCCTAACAAAACAATAAAAATAAACTGAAATCAGTCTTCAGCAAAAGTCAGAAGCCACTTTTACAGATAAAAATTTGCGCGGCCAATGAAAATGTGCCCAAGCCAGAAACGAACCTTTCCTCTGCCAATCCATCAGAAATAGAGGATTCTAATCTGAACTCGCCAGACCCTTCGATTTCAGGGTCTCCCGCAAAGCGATCCGGAGCGATCGATCTTCTCGCACTCGTTGATGTCGAGCGCGATGCTGTGCGGGGAACATGGAAGATTGAAAATGGATCCCTGTTCCGCACCAATCCTGCAGCAAACGGCGATCTCGTCCTTCCATACACAATTCAGGATCCTTTGAACTACAGTTTCCGGGCAACGGTGACTGCGGGCGAGTTGAAGAGTTCGTTTGGAGTTGTCCTACCCATTGGCGGCAACTACGTCACAATGGCTTTTGGAGGTTGGAAAACTCTTAGCTCAGATCCGGTCTCGGGATTGAGCGCCATTAAAGGAAAGACTGCGCCCCAAAATGAGACCGCAAATGTTGGACATTCTCTGACGCCCGGGAAAAGACACACATGCGAAATCCGCGTTTCTGGAGAAAATTCCGAGGTGACCATTGAAGTTGATTTCGATGGTGAAGACCTCGTGCGGTGGAGTGGGAATCCAGCGGATCTGTCATTGAGAGTTGATGTTCGAAAAGTGGCAACTGAGGGTGAGCCACGTATTTATCTTTTTGACACTTCCAAGGTGAATTTGATTCACGAACTTCATCTCTATCCTGGATCTGCGGGATACTCAGAAGAGGATTGGACAGACCTTTTCAACGGGGTCGATTTAACAGGTTGGAAGTCGATCGGAGAACACGATTGGACGGTTCGGGACGGAAGTATTTTTCAAGATCGAGCCGCAAAAGCGAAGGTGCCGATGCCAATATGCCGCGAGTTAGCGATGTCGGAGTTTGAGATGGAAGGGGAGTTCCTGGCTTCTCCAGAGATCGACAGTGGCGTCTTTATTGTTAAAGGAATGACCCCTGGTGAAGTGGGATGGCTCGCGGACGACATGAGGTTCTCCCGCGAGATGTCGATTGTTGGGTCGCAGTCAGGTCTAAGAATGGCTAAGCACCGCACCGGCAATATGATTGGCCCCTCGGCTAGTCAGTTGAATCATATCGATGACGGAAATCGAGCAATAATTGAAGACAACACCTGGAATGAATTCAGGATTCTCGTCGGAACATCGAAAATTTCTACCTGGATCAACGGGGAGAAAACCTCAGAGCTTTCAAATACTTCTTTCACGGGAGGTAAAGTCTACATCGCTATCGGTGCAACAGGTAGACAGGGAAACATAGCCTTCCGCGATCTCCGTATCCGTCCGATTCATGTGGCGTCCGCTCCTGCATCTGATACCCCGGACAAGAAAATTCCAGAACCAGTCAAAGCTCTAGAACTGAACGAATCTTCTCTATTCGATCATGTTACAGCGAACGGAGGATGGCAGGACGTCCTCGGAGTTATCGGGAGGGAGCCGTCTTTCTCAACCGGGACATGGACAATGTCTGGAGACTCAGTAATAGGCGAAGCGATTCGCGAAGCTGGACTTTCGCAAGCGGGTAATGCGGTTCGGGGAATACGGGTGACACCTTTGCAACGTTTCGATGCAAGAATGCGGTTCTCGGCAGACCCGGAAACTTCAGCAATTTCGGTGTTCATGCCGAGCCCCGATGGAGGAATGTCGATTTACGCATGGTTCAAAAATGATAAATTGGGGATTCAATATGATGTCGACCCAACTAAGATTCGCCCGAGGTTGATCAATCGCCCTCTTTCGTCAGGATTGGACGACGGGGAAATCCATGAGATGGAAGTCAATGTGGATGGCAGTCACTTGACGGTTTCAATCGATGGTGAAGTTCTCTTGAAAGAACCCTCGGTGGATTGGTCGCAGTGGAATCAAGCGTTAGGATATGGAGCCAATTTACCACCGATTCTCGGTGTCCGCGTAGACGGAGGAAGAGGCGGAGGAAAAGGGAAAGTCGAATTCCACTCCTTTGAAATTCGCATCCCGGAGGGCGCGCCAGAAGAAGAGGGAAAGTCCACCGCCCCGGAACCGGACGAGCCCGCTCTCTCCATCCCCGAAATCCCAGATCTTCAATCCCGCCTCGACTCCTACCGGGACTACCGCAAAGAGCAGATCGGTGCCCTCGTCGTTGCGCACCGGGTTGAACTCACCGCGCGCCAGGAGGCTGCGATTCAATCCGGCGATCTCAACGCCGTCGAAGAAGTTTCGCCGGTCCTCCAGTCGCTGGACACTTACACGTCCGAGCTTTCGACGTTCTTCAGCAAGAGCAAAATTTCACCACTCCCGCTTCCTCCCGCGATCCCTGATCTGCCCGAATCCCTAACCGGTCTCGTCTCTGGATTTCGTGAACAACTCGAGAAATCCGAAACCGACACCACCGAAAAACTCGATCAATCACTCGAACTTTGCGAGAGGGCTCTGACCAGGAGCGACAAGATCGAAGACGCATTCGTCGTTCGTGAGTTTCGATCCAGCTTGATACAGTCGATGACGAATCGAGCGGTAGTCGCAGCTCCCAATGCCCTCGAATCAGAGGACTGGATCGATCTTTTCAACGGACGCGATCTTGACGGTTGGGCAGTGAAAATGGGTTCTTCAAAGTTCGCTGTCGAGAATGGGGAAATCGTCGGACGGATCGTTCCGGGTAGCCCCAGCACATTTCTCTGCACTACCGAAACCTTCGATGATTTCGAACTTATTTTCGAAGTGAAAAAGAGTGGTGATACGAATTCCGGCGTTCAAATCCGTTCATTGATAAGAGATGGGGCAAAGCAACCTTCCGACGGCGTTGTCCATGGACCACAAGTCGACATTGGTCGTCCCGGGCTTACGGGCTTTCTCTTCGGAGAATCGGCGAACCTCGGTTGGATCAACGGGGAACCGACCCCACACAACCATTTCAAAAACGGCGAATGGAACCAGTTTCGGGTGCTTGCAAAGGGGCCGAGGATCCAAACATGGATCAACGGTGAACCGGTCGAAGATTGCAGCCGCGCGGATGTGTATTCCGAATATCCGCGCGGATTCATTGGTCTGCAATTGCATCGCCAGGCAAATGTCAGTGAATCTTCGGAAGTTCGTTTTCGAAAAATCCGTCTGCGGAGATAGGATTGCGCAGCCCCCTCCCAGTCAATTAACGGTTGATTCGAACGACTGGATCAATCTTTTAAACGGACGCGATTTGCCCGAGAAGGCACTCAGAATTTTCCGGCCTACTTTTTCGCCCCTCAAGAAACTATCCGAAATTTCCTGGCATCTGTTTTCGGCGACTTCGATGCCGCAAAGCGTTTCTCGAATCCCCTACCTCCCGGACGTAGATCCCAAATCACCTGCCGCTATGAGAAAATGAGCCGTGACGCGCGTCAGTCGGGAGGGTCTTCGGCTCATTGAGCTTGTCCAATTTTCACAAAAAATCGTCCGGTGACGCCAAGATTTGGGGTCGACAGACTGAGAGGCTTTCGGCCAGCTTGTGAGCCATGATTAGGTTCTCCCTTTTTCTTGTCACCTCTCTGCCGGTTCTCCTCTTTGCCGGGTCTGCGCTCGACCGTCCTAACGTCATCTTCATGATGGCGGACGATATGGGGATGGGGGACTCAAGCGCCTATCAGGATTTCACGGGCAATGCCGATGAGGTTCAGGTAGCGACCCCAAACATGGAGCGGCTTGCCGCGATGGGGGTCCGCTTCACCGATGCACACTCGACTTCTTCGCGCTGTTCGCCGTCCCGCTATGGATTGCTCACGGGGCGCTATCCGTGGCGGAATCGGCTTAAGCACTGGGTGCTCTTCGGGAGTCAGGGCGATCCGATGATCGAGCGGGACCGACCGACATTAGCGACGATGTTTCAAGAGAACGGCTACGGAACCGCGATGGTAGGGAAATGGCATATCGGCCTGCGATATCGTCGGTCTGATGGATCTCCGGCGGCGGGATGGGAGGATGCGGATTTGACGCAGCCGCTCTTTGACTCGCCGGTCGATCATGGATTTGATTCCGCCTGGTTCATTTCGCGATCTCATGCAACTTCCGGCCCGGATGCCGGGGGCCGGAATCCGAAGAAGAGAAATGTCGCTGATCAAGAAGTCGGCCCGGGGCATCTCCATGACCGAACCGTCATTGGAGCGACGGAAAATGGGAAGCAGCTCATTGAGAAAGGGCCGAATGCGTATGTCTTGAGTGAGCTGGGAGGTCGGCATTCGGACCTCGCGATGGAATATCTTTCGAGCCATCTCAGTGCTGGAAAAAATGCGGAGAAGCCGTTCTTTCTCTACTACCCCTCACCGTCCAATCATTCTCCCTACACGCCCGACGACCGGATCGGAGACCGCTTGAGTCGCGGGGCCTCGCGCACGAAAGCGGGGCAGCCGATGGATCTGCGGCATGACTTTATTCATGAAAACGATCTCATTCTCGGTCGCTTTCTGGATTGGCTTGAGACGAGTAATGATCCACGAAATCCCGGCTCTAAGCTGATCGAAAACACGGTCGTCATTTTCACGAGTGACAACGGGGCCGAAAAAGACAGCGACTTCGCGACGGGTCCTTTTCGGAGCAACAAGTCATCGAGCTACGAGGGCGGGCATCGTGTTCCATTTCTGGTTTCCTGGCCGGCAGGTGGCGTGGGCGAAGGGGATGCTCACTCTCCGGTCATGAGCAATGCGACGCCGATTTCTCATGTCGATGTCTTTGCGACTTTTGCCGGGATCCTCGGGACTGCCCTGCCGGACGTCCGGTCCGGAGAGAAGGGTGCCGAGGATAGCGTCAGCATGCTTTCGGTTTGGAAAGGGGAGGAGGTAGTGCGCGACCGCCCGATGTTCGTGCATGACCACAAACAGTCGAAACCCGACCCTGCCGCGGCGGCGGTTCGTCTTGATGATCCGGTCGTCGGCGGACAAGTCGTTCCCGGGCAGTGGAAGATTTTCTATGATCCCACTTTATTACGGGGCGGGAAAACCGTGCCGATGGAACTCTATGAACTCGGCTCCGATCAGAGAGAGGAGAATAACCGCATCAGCGAACCGGAGCTTCAGCCGCTCGTGGAACATCTGAACGACCTTTCGCGTCTTCATCGTAATGCCAGCGGCCATCGTCTCGCCGAACTTCCGACCGCGAGGCAGGTCATCTTTGAACTCAGTGGAAAGGACGAGGAATTTTCGGATTATGTCAAAAGTGAGGGAGGCGTGACCCTGACACTGATCCAATCGGACGGGGCGTTTCACGCTAACCTGCGGGGGATCGGACTCACGACGGGAAAATTAAAGCAGGTCGATGAGGGCGAGACCTTGACCTTGAGTTTTAATCGAGATGTCATCCTCCAGCACTGCGCCATCGTCGCTGGAAACGGGGAATGCGGTGGCTTCTATCAGATTGGCAACGATGCGCCCCTCGCGATCTATTGCCTCGACGGTGATGTTGATGAAAAGGATCAATCCGGCGTTCTCAGCGATCTTGGAGTTGTCAGAAAGGGAGAGAAAGTCGTCCTGAGCAGCGCCCCGCATTTTGGATCGGAAACGCCGGGGCAATGGAGGTTGAAGACCGTGTCCGTAAAGCCGCTGGAATAGCGTGGTTCTTCTGTTTTTGCCGGGGCAATGCGGTCGGAGGGCTGACGCCATCCGCTACGGGGGAGGCAACGAGGGCGCGCTTTTCAAGAACGTAGCGGACGCGGTGACGCTTCCGGGAGGCGCGTGCCTTCCGCGAGACGCATCGGTTTACGGGGACAACGGATTTGTTTCGATTCGATTATTGTCGAATTAAAAGCCGTGACCGCGTTAGGAGACGCCCACCGTGCACAGGTGCACAATTATCTGAAATCCACCGATCATCGCCTTGCCCCGTTGGTCAATTTTGGTCACTTTCCAAAGATCGAGATCGAACGAATTATTTCATGATTAAAAACCTCCTCTTATTTTCTCTCTGCTGCGGGATTCTCAACGCCCAGGCCCAGCCGAACATCATCATCGTGATGCCGGATGACATGGGCTACGGCGATCTCGGGGTGACGGGGAATTCGGTGATTCGGACGCCGAATTTGGATCGCCTCGCTTCGGAAGCGGCCGAGTTGACCGATTTTTATGTGTCGCCGGTTTGTTCGCCGACGCGAGCCTGTCTCATGACGGGGCGTTACAATTACCGGACACGCTGCATCGACACCTTCAAGGGCCGGTCGATGATGGAGCCTGACGAATACACGATGGCCGAGATGCTCAGGGAAGCCGGCTACGCGACGGGTATTTTCGGGAAATGGCACCTCGGGGACAACTTCCCGATGCGTCCGCAGGATCAGGGATTCGACGAAGTCCTCATTCATCGCGGAGGGGGACTCGCGCAGCCGTCAGAGCCGATTGAGAATGAGAACCGCTACACCGATCCGATTCTTTTTGAGAATGGCGAGCAGGTGAAAAAGGAGGGCTATTGCACGGACATCTTTTTCGATGAGGCAATTGAGTTCATGGAGGAGGCAAAGAAGGCGGGGAAGCCGTTTTTTGCCTACCTCCCGCCGAATGCTCCGCACGGGCCGTATCATGATGTGCCGGAGGAATTACTGGAATATTATAACTCGATCGACCTGAATCCTATCCTCAAGGGCAAAGAGGATGAGAATCACCGGGACACCGTCGCCCGGGTCTTTGCGATGGTCGAAAACATCGATCAGAACATGGGCAAGCTCGACGCCTATTTGAAAGAGAGCGGGCAGTTCGAGAACACGATTGTGATGTTCTTCACCGACAACGGACCAAACACGATGCGCTATGTCGGCCCGTTCCGAAGCATGAAGGGGCACGTCCACGAAGGCGGGATCCGCACGATGTTTTACGCGCGCTGGCCGGAGGAATTCGCCGCCGGGACCAAGAGTGATCGCATCGCGGCGCACATCGATCTCATGCCGACGATGATGGAAATTGCGGGCGGAGAGCTTCCGGAGGGAGTTTCCTACGACGGACGGAGTGTCCTTCCGCTCTTGAAAGGGGAGGATGATGGCTGGGATGATCGTGCGCTTTTTATCCAGTCTCATCGCGGCAACGAGCCGGTTGAGTTTCACCATTTCGCAATGCGGGAGCAGGACTGGAAGCTGGTCCGGGGAACAGGGTTCGGGAATGAGTCGATCAAAGATCCGCTTCCGTTTGAACTCTATGCGATCAGCAAAGATCCCGGCGAAGAGAACGATCTCGCGGCGGCAAATCCGGAAAAGGTGGCGGAAATGAAGGCCGCCTACTCGGCGTGGCTTGCCGATGTTTCTTCAACCCGCCCCGATAATTATGCGCCGCCGCGCATCATCGTTGGAGACGAGGCGGAGACCCTGAGTGATCTCTCGATTCAGGACTGGCGGGTTCCAATGGACGCTTCCGGATGGGGTGATTTCGGCGTATGGAAGGTGCATTTCGCCAGTGCCGGGAACTATGAAGTGGCTGTGAGATGGACCGATCCGATCGGGGTGAGGGACGTTGTCCTCAAGGTGGATGACGATCTTTATGCCGGAAAATTGGAGGAAGGTTCGACCGAAATCGTGTTCCCGGGACTCGCCCTGAAGGCGGGGGATTCCGACGTTTCCGTGGAGGCGAGTGGCAAAATCGGGCGCGGGGAACTCCTCCGTTTCGTGACCATCGAACGAAAGTAGCAGAATCTGCGCAGCGATCCCATTACTCTATCGGAGCATCTCCGGCACGCTGATACGCCGGTTTCACTCCCCGTTTCGGTGCGTAACCTAGCGGTGACCATGAGGCTTTTAAAATTTACCATCCTATTCTGCGTCCTGAGCTCGCTTGCTTTAAGTGCCGGCGCTGCCGAAAAGTCGGCGGCGGAGCAAGAGTTCGACGAGATCGAGCCGGTTCTGATGAGCTTTTGCTATGACTGTCACGGTGACGGCATGGACAAGGGCGATTTCCAGATGGATGACTACGAGACGGTCGCGAATCATCTCAAGAACTTCGACGTCTGGTATGAGACCTGGAAAAACGTCCGGAGCAATCTGATGCCCCCGGCGGATAAGGACCAGCCCACCGATGAGGAGCGGAACAAGGTGCTCGCCTTCATTGAAAGTCGCGTTTTTCAGATCGATCACGAGAATCCCGATCCGGGACGGGTCACGATCCGCCGTCTCAACCGTGAGGAATATCGCTACACGATCAAGGATCTCCTCCAATACGACTTCAATGTGAACGATATTCTCCCGGTCGATGACACCGGCTATGGCTTCGACACGATCGGGGACGTCCTCAGTATTTCCCCGCTGCTGATGGAGAAATATCTCGAGGCGGCTGACTCGGTCGTCGAAGAAGCGGTGCCGACGGATGGACCGGAGATCGTTGAGTGGTGGCTGGATGTGAAAGACTTTCGCGATGAGCGATCTGAGTCCTGGTCGCTCGACTGGTTCCCTTTTGAGCACGCCCGCAAGATGCAGGCACAGCCCTGGGTGAATTTCGACGGGGAATACGAGGTCACAGTCGATTTCCGCATTGCCGGTTCCGGGGAAGCCTCCTCTCACAGTGCGACTCTCAAAGTCGGTGTCGATGACAAAGAACTCACCTCACGAAAGCTGGGTTGGGACAACTCGCAGCGACTGACCTTAAAAACGAAGACGACGCTGAAGAAGGGGAGGGATCAAACGATCTGGCTTGCGACCGAAACCGGCGAGCCTCCGCAGGAGGGAGAGAATAAACTCGCGGTCGATGTCGAGTCGATTCGGCTTCGGGGACCGCTCGACGGGAGCCAGAAAGACTACCCCTGGCAGGTCCGCTATCTTTTTTCGGAAGGGCCGCCTTCTCCTGATGAGAAAGCCCGTGACCCTTATCGGGAGAAAATTCTCAAGACCTTTGCGACAAAAGCGTTTCGACGTCCGGTCGATGAAGAGACCTTGAAGCGACTCGTCGGGATTGCGCGTCAGGTGGATATGCAGCCCGACAACACCTTCGAGGATGGCATTGCGATGGCGATCAAAGCGATCCTCGTGAGTCCCCGGTTTCTGCTCCGGGCAGAGATCCAGCCCGAGCCGAACAATCCCGGTAAGGTCGTCCCGATTGATGAGTATGCGCTCGCCTCACGGCTTTCCTACTTCCTCTGGAGTTCGACCCCTGATGAAGAGCTGATGCGGCTCGCAGGAGAGGGAAAACTTCGCGTCGAACTTCGCAATCAAGTCGATCGGATGTTGAAGGATGAGAAGTCGTTCCGCTTTGTCGCAAACTTCGTCGGGCAGTGGCTTATGGCCCGTGACGTCGAGACGATGCACATCGATGAGCGTCGTGTCCTCAACATCAGGGATCTGGGAGAAGCGCGCCGGACTTTTAGCGGTCGACTCCGCCAGGCGATGCGGAAGGAGAGCGAAAACTTTTTCGACTACGTCCTCAAACACAACAAGCCGGCGACGGAACTCCTCACCGCGAACTACACTTTTGTGAATGAGGAACTCGCCAACTGGTATGGAATTGAAGGCGTCAAAGGGCGCGAGATGCGTCTCGTCGATTTGCCGAAAGATTCGAAGCGTGGAGGTCTCCTTTCGCAGGGGACCTTTCAAGTCGTGACCTCGAACCCGACGCGGACCTCACCGGTGAAGCGCGGGTTGTTCGTCCTCGAAAATTTCCTCGCGACGCCGCCCCCTCCGGCAGTTCCGGATGTCCCGCCTCTGGAGGAAGCGGCAAAAGGGGGCAACAAGGATCTTCCGCTGCGTGAATTGCTCGCGATCCATGCCGAACAGGCCGCCTGCGCCTCCTGCCACGCCCGGATGGATCCGATTGGGTTGGCCCTGGAAAATTATAACCCCGTTGGTTTGTGGATCGATACCTACAACGGTCAGCCCATCGACGCGAGCGGGGAGCTCATGACGGGGGAGAAATTCGGAAACGCGAAGGAGTTGAGTCATATCCTCGCGACCTCGCGGTATCGGGATTTTCATCGCGCTCTTGCCGAGAAATTGCTCACCTACGCGGTCGGTCGAGGGATCGAATACTACGATGCGCCGACGATCGACAAGATCGTGAACGATATCGAAACGCACGGCGCGACCTTGAAAGAGATCGTCTACGGAGTGATCGAAAGCGCGCCGTTTCAAAAGCGACGTGGCGACGGCGACATGTTCGCGACCGGACCGGCGGGGCATTGAGGTGGGATTTGGCAGAGGAGTAAATTCGTCGGATCCTGGGATAAAGGCGCAGGTTCCATTTTTCCCGCATAGGCCCTGTCGAGTCGGCGCGAACGATTTCTGACATCATCAGATTTAGAAAATACGGTGTCGAATTTTCCGTAGAAAAGACATCATTGCGTTTCAGCTTTGAATGGATCGATTTGCTACTGTTCCTGAATGAGGAAACTTCTGACCTTCTCTGTTCTTTTCGCGTTTGGGTGTATCTCTCAGGCAGCAGAGAAGCCTAACGTCATCCTCTTTTTTACGGACGATCATGGCTGGCCTGATATCGGAGCGGCCGGGATTTACGATGATCTGAAGACGCCGCACCTTGACCAACTCGTCGCGGATGGGGTGCGGTGCACGAATGGCTATGTGACGGCGCCGCAGTGTGTTCCATCACGCGGTGGACTCCTCGCAGGGCGTGATCAGAGTCGTTTTGGGCTTGAGACGAACGGAGAAACACTTGATGGCTTTAACGCTGAGGTAAAGATCGGTCAGCGACTCCAGAGCGTGGGTTATAAAACGGGGCAGACGGGGAAGTGGCACCTCGGCCCGGGTCCTGAAATCGCCGCTCATGGATTTGACGACGTCTACTACAAAAATTCCGCGCGACCAGCCTGGGCGACCTTCAATCTCGACGGGACGAATCGCGAGCCGGGATATGACGAGTCAGAATTGTATCACCTTGATGCCTGCTCATTGGCCGCGACGACATTCATCGACCGCCACAGTGAGAGTCCGTTTTTTCTCTACATCGCTTACCGCGCCCCGCATGTGCCACTCGATGCGCCTGAGAAATATCTTTCCCGCTTTCCCGGAAAAATGCCGGAACGCCGTCGTCAGGCTCTGGCAATGATTTCGGCGATGGATGACGGCGTCGGTCTCGTGCGCGAAAAGCTCGCGGAGAGGGGACTCACTGAAAAGACGTTGATCTTTTTCATCGGGGATAACGGCGCTCCTTTGAAAATCCACAAAATTGATGCGCCCGGCGGCGGCCCTGGCTGGGATGGTTCGCTCAATGAGCCGATGAACGGGGAAAAGGGAATGCTCGCCGAAGGTGGGATTCGTGTGCCCTTCGTTGCCGCCTGGCCTGGAACGATTCCCGGCGGGCAGGTCTACGATGAGCCCGTAATCTCTATGGACGTCGCTGCGACCGCGGTGGCCCTCGCGGGGTTGCCCCATGACGAAAAACTCGACGGGACCAACCTCGTTCCCTACCTCAGCGGAGAGGCCGAAGGTTCACCTCACGAGGCGCTTTTCTGGAGATGGTCGAGTCAGTCAGCAATTCGGGAGGGGGATTGGAAATTCCTTCGCGGCGGAAGCCGGGAGTATCTTTTCGACATTGTTAAAGATCCGGGGGAATCGAAGAATCTCCTGAAGACTCACTCTGAGAAAGCCGATGCCCTGCGAGCGCGACTCCTTGCCTGGACGAACGAGCTCAGTCCTCCGGGTTTCATCGGCGAAAGAATGCCGGAGACCTGGGAAAATTATTTCGATCATTACCTCGATGGGAAACCCGTTTCGAAGGAGAAAACAGCAAAGCTCGATCAGACGGCGACGATTCAAGGTTGGGTCGCGAGAAACTCTGTCATTAAAGACGGGCCGAAAGGTCTCCGCCTTCTCGATCCCGACGGTGAGAAGCGGTTTTCTCCTTTTATCGCCAACAACCAACTGAGTCTCGACGGTCCGTTCACGGTCTCGGTTGAACTCGTCGCCCCCGTCAGTAGCGATCTCGCGGTGACCTGGCGCGAAAAGGGGCAGGAAGATTTTGCCGATGAAAAAACGGTCTTAAAATCGGAGGAGGATAGTCCGCTTCGGCTCTCCGGCCTCGTTCCGACTGCAGCCGAAGTGATTCATCTGCGACTTCTCTTTCCTAATGGGAACGCCGAGATACGATCTATTCAAGTGAGCGCCGTTGATGGAAAGGTAATGAAACGATGGACATTCCAATAGTCTCAGAGGTGAAGGAAAAAACCCGCGAATGGTTTGATCGGGTCTGGAATCGGCTCGACCTCTCCGTGGTCGATGAACTGATGCGTGAAGATTGTGAGGTGCTCGGCCTCGGCAATAGCGTCGTCGGACGAGCCGGATTCAGAAGCGTTCATGAATCGTTTACAGCAGCCTTCGATCAGATTCATGTCGAGGTCATCGATCTCGTCGCTGAGGGCAATGAGGTCGCCGGCCATGCCCGCTTCTCGGCTCGTCATCGTCAGTCGGGCCGGGAAGTCGATCTCATGTTCAGCTTCTACGGCTGCTATGAAGAGGGTTGCTTACGTCGGGTGAGAAATGTCGTTGATTACACCTCGCTCATGGCGCAGATGAATCTCCTCGAACCCGAGAAAATGAAGCTCATTTTTGAAGCTCCCGATCGATCTCTGTGATGAAAGCCTGCTTCCTTTCTTTTTTCGTCCTGGCGCTGGCTGTCTCCAGCCTCATCGCAAAGCCGCGTGTCATTCTCGATGCGGACACCGCGAATGAAATCGACGATCTTTATGCGATTGCCCGCCTTCTGCGGCAGGATGAGTTTGAACTCATCGGCCTGAATTCCGCGCAGTGGTTTCACTATCTCGGTGAAAGAGATTCCGTCGGGGCGAGTCAGAAAATTAACGAAGATCTCCTCAAACTCATGGAGCGCGAGGATCTCCCGGCGCCGCTTGGGGCGAACGAGCCGATGGGGAAACCCTGGGGAGGGACGGATGCAAAAGACTCTCCCGCCGCGCAATTCATCATCGAGGAGGCGAAGGCGACGCCGGAGGGCGGGAAGCTCATTGTCGTATGCATCGGGGCATCGACGAATCTCGCGAGCGCGATCAAACTCGATGAGTCAATTGTTCCGAAAATTTCAGCCTATGTCTTAGGGTTCAAATATGACCTCGAAAAGAGTGTCTGGAATAAGTCGGAGTTCAACATTCGCCGCGATTTGAATGCGGCAGATTTCCTTCTCAATCAGGAAGGGCTGGAGCTTCATGTCATGCCGACCACGGTCGCAAGTCGTCTGCGTTTTGAAAAAGAGGATACCTTTGCCCGTCAGGCAAAAATGGGGGCTCTCGGCGAATACCTCACGGATCGCTGGATCGAGCATTCTCCCGAGAGCACCCAGCGCGTCATGTGGGACCTTGCTCTCGTCGAAGCAATGCTCAGCCCGGACCTCGCGACGGAGCGGGAAGTGATGGCGCCGCCTGAAAACACGGAGCGCAAAGTCTGGCTCTACGACTCTATCGATGCTGCCGTGATGGCGGAACGCTTTTGGACGACGGTCAGGTAGGCCGGCAAATGTAGGTTTGAGCGTGAGCGAAAACACGGTCGGCCTGCTCGATAACGCTCGCAGCTACGGTTCCCTAATTCGAATTCTCTATGATGAAACTCTCCCTCCTATTTATCCTCCTTTCTCTCTCCGTGCTCTCGGCGCAGGAGGAAAGCTATCCCATTCATCCCGACATGGTCAAAAAAGACGGTGTCCCCGCTGGCCAAATCCGCGAGGGCGTCTTCGACTCCAGCGCGATCTTCCCGGGAACGACGCGGGATTATGCTGTCTACATTCCGTCCCAGTATGATCCGGAGAAACCTGCCGCGCTGATGGTGTTTCAGGATGGGGTGGGTTATCTCAAGACGGTGCCGGTCGCGTTTGATAATCTCATTCATTCCGGCGTGATGCCAGTCACGGTCGCGCTCTTTGTGAATCCCGGGGTCGTCCCTGAATTGTCGGAGGCCGCCCTGCCACGCTTCAATCGCTCCTTTGAATACGATGCGGCCGATGGTCGTTATGCCCGGTTCCTCCTCGAGGAGATGATGCCGCACGCGTTGGGAGAGTTGAACATTACCGATGACCCTAACCTGCGTGGAATCTGTGGTTCAAGCTCCGGAGGCATCGCCGCCTTCATGGTCGCGTGGGAGCGCCCCGATCAGTTTCGCCGCGTCCACACCACGGTCGGAACCTATGTAGGGTTGCGGGGCGGAAACGAACTACCTGTCCTCGTTCGCAAAACCGAGCCGAAGCCGATTCGGATTTTTCTTCAGGATGGAAGAAACGACAACGATCTCTACTGCGGGAGCTGGTGGGTCGCGAATCAGGACATGCTTGCTTCCTTCGAATGGGCCGGCTACGAAGTGAACCATGAGTGGGGCGAAGGCGGTCACAACCGGAAGCATGGCAACGCCATTTTCCCCGAGGTGATGCGTTGGCTTTGGGAAGGATGGGCGACTGATCCCGTCGTGAAGACGCACCCTGACCGATCAAAATCCAAGGCGGTCGAATTTCTCGTCGAAGGCGAGGCCTGGGAGCTGGTGAGTGAAGGTCACGAATTCACCGAAGGACCGGCGGTGAATGCTGAGGGAGAACTCTTCTTCACCGATCTCGAAGGCAGTAAAATTTGGAGAGTCGGAACTGAGGGCAATGCTACTTTGTTTCAGGAAAACACTGGCGGCACGAACGGTCTCGCCTTTGCCCCGGACGGAAAGACCCTCTATGGCTGCCAACGCGAGCCGGGCCGATTGGTTTCGTGGAATATTGATTCGGGTGAGATGACGGTCCACGCCGAGGGGGTGAAGCCAAATGATGTCGTCGTCGCTCACGATGGCACCGTCTATTTCTCCGAGCCGCGGAAGAGTGCGATCTGGGTGATCCCTCCGGGCGGCGAGCCGACGATCGCGAGTGCGGAATTCAGCGGCGTGAACGGTGTCGTCCTCAGCCCTGACCAATCGCTCGTCTACGCGGCGGACTATGCAGGGCGGTTTGTCTGGTCCGGCCAGCGAAAGCCGGACGGAACTCTTGCTTACGTGCAGCCCTACTATCATTTGCACATTCCATCGGCTTCGGTCGATATCCGCAGCCTCGCTGACGGCATGGCGGTGACAGCGGACGGCTGGCTCCTCGTCGCGACTGCGATGGGCGTGCAGATTTGCGATCAGCCAGGTCGCGTTCACCTCATCGTGCCGAGTCCGATCGGGGAGCGACATCCTTCGAACGTTTGTCTCGCCGGGGATATGCTCTACGCCACTTGCGGAGATAAAGTGTTCCGGCGCAAGCTGCAGCTCAAGGGTTTGCAAGCTTGGGATTCTCCCGTAAAGCCTCCGAAACCTCGGCTTTAATCCGACCGTATCCTCCTCATGCGAATTCTCACTCTCGCCCTCATCCTCGGCACCAGTAGCGCTCTTGCTGACATCCCCCTCTCGATGGGGCCGGTTTCAAAGTTGGAAATGAAAAAGCTCCCGAACGGAGCGATCGATCTCGCGATTGCGGGGCCGAATCCTCATTTCTGGACGGGGATCGTGCCGAAGTCTTTTGACCCTGCCAAACACCGCATCTTGACTTTCGAGTATTTTTCACCCTCAGGAATCAGTGCGTTTTCAGTGCGTTATCGGCAAAATGATGCGTCGATGGTTCTAGCGGCAACGGAGCCGGTGCCGCTTGCAGAAACGTGGCAGCCGATGGTCTTCGATCTCTCCGAGTCGGAGCCGGGACTGACCGCGCCGGGGAAAGATTCCCGATTCCATTTTTCCTTAAAATACAAGCCGAACACTGGACTCCAGATTCGGAACATCCGCTTGCGTGAGCCGACCGAAGCGGAGCTCGTCGCGGTGCGGGATCGGGAAAAAATCGTGGCGGAGAAAGAGGCGGACGCTCAGGCGATTCTCGACTATTTCCGGGCGGACTATCGGGGTCGTATTGACGAAGTGGTCGTGGGGAAGGAGACGGTTCGGGTAAAAGGGTTTCATGAAGGGCCGGCGATCCTGCGGGAGCTGAGAGCGCCGCATCCTTCGCACATCACAGGGCTTCCTGACGGGATCGCGAAGGAGGGACTCTCCGGCGCTTTTGACTTGGCACTCCCGAGATTTGCGGCTCCGAATAACCGTGACCGGGCCTTTTCCCGTTGGCGTTTGGAAACTGTGGAAGGTGAAATTACTTCGCTGGCCCGCTGGGGAACGATTGGCGACGGAGTCGCGAAAAATCTTCCCGAACTGAAAGCGCCCCATCAGAAAGGGCTCGGTGGGATCCCGCTGATCACTTCACAGGACCACGAAATTTTTGAGCTCGGGATCAGTCACGCGACGGTCAATTTTGTCGTCGATGCCTTGCTCTCGCACCAGCCGCGTCCGGGGAATGAGAAGATTATGTTCGAGGGGAAGCCCTACTATCTGAACCGGAATTTTCTCAAGCAGAGGGAAATGACGGTCGAAAATCTCTGTGAGAAAAATATCATTGTCACCGCGATTCTCCTCGTGGGGAATCATGGTAATTCGATCATGACGCATCCGGAGGCGGAGGCGCGGGGGATTTTTGCGATGCCGAACTTAAAGCAGGGTGCCGGGGCGGACCTCTACCGTGCGGCGCTGCATGTGATCGGGAATCATTTCAACCAGCCGAAGAAACGAATCGTGAACTGGGTGATTCACAATGAAATCGATCAGGCCGGCACCTGGACAAACATGGGCGATCAGCCTCTTGCCCGCTACCTCGAAACCTACCATCGCTCGGCGCGACTGGTTTATCAGACGATGCGCTTGCACGATCCGAACGCGCGCGTCTTCATTTCCCTGACGCACCACTGGGCGAAGCGGAGTCTTGGGAAGGGGGCCTATACCGTGAGTGAAATGGTCTCGCTTTTTAATGAAATGGGGGCGGCGGAAGGCGACTACGAATGGGGCGTGGCCTATCATCCTTATCCTCAGAATCTGCGTGATCCGGATCATTGGAATGACAAGGATGTTCTCACGACTTTTGACACCCCTTACATTACGCCAAAGAACTTTGAGGTGCTGACGGCCTATCTCGAGCAGGAGCACTTTTTGTATGACGGAAAGTCACGCGGGATTTTGTTTTCAGAGCAGGGCTGGAATTCCCCGACGCTGAGTATCGAGGATCAAAGCCGCCAGGTCGCGGGGATGATCGAATTTTTCAAGCGGCTGCCGCAGTATCCGGCGATTGAGGCGTTTCATTTGCATCGCTATCATGATATGCCGGACGAGGAGGGCGGGCTCCGTCTTGGCATCATTGACGAGCATGGAAATCGCAAAATGGCGTGGCATGCCTATCAGGCGATCGGAACGGAGGCAGTGAAGCCGTTCGAGGCGATGGCTGATGCGATCATTCAGTCGAGGCCTGGCAAGTAGCAGGAGGGCCGGGGCATTGCGGTTCGGAAGGCTCACGCCATCCGCTACGTTTGAGACGACAGCGTGTTGGAAAATGTAGCGGAACTTGGAAAAGTTCCGACGACGAGAGGCCGGGGCATTGCGGTTCGGAAGGCTCACGCCGTCCGCTACGTTTGAGACGACAGCGTGGTGGAAAATGTAGCGGAACTTGGAAAAGTTCCGACGGCGACAGGCCGGGGCATTGCGGTTCGGAAGGCTCACGCCATCCGCTACGTTTGAGACGACAGCGTGATGGAAAATGTAGCGGAACTTGGAAAAGTTCCGACGGCGACAGGCCGGGGCATTGCGGTTCGGAAGGCTCACGCCATCCGCTACGTTTGCGACGACAGCGTGATGGAAAATGTAGCGGAACTTGGAAAAGTTCCGGCGGCGAGTGGACGGGGCATTGCGGTTCGGAAGGCTCACGCCGTCCGCTACGTTTGAGACGACAGCGTGATGGAAAATGTAGCGGAACTTGGAAAAGTTCCGACGGCGAGAGGCCGGGGCATTGCCGTTCGGAAGGCATGACGCCATGCGCTGCGTTTGGAATACAGTGATGGAAAATGTAGCCTTGTGAGGCGGGTCAATCGCGTCCATTTTCTACGAGTCCTCCATGGAAGAATCCACTGACAGCTACGAACTGAATGATCTGCCGTTTCAACTGGCGCGGTCCTACCATGCTTTCCGCCATTTTGCGGTGAAAACGCTGACGAGCGAGGGGCTTTCGGACAAGGTGAAGCCCGGGACTGGCGGTCTTTTTCTTGCGATTGCGAAGGAGGAAGGCTGTCATGTGAAGAATCTTTCGGAGCAGTTCCGGCTCCCGAAGGCGACGATCACGGGGCTGCTCCGGACCCTGGAAGAGGACGATCTCGTGAGGAGGGAAAAGGACCCGGAGGATGCGCGGGCTTTTCGGCTCTACCTCACCGCGAAAGGGCGCGAGCTGCTCCCATCGATGATTCATCGCCACCACCGCGTTCTCGAGACCTTGCACGAAGGATTGGATCTGAAAGAAGTGGAGGAGTTGAAGCGTCTCTTGAGGCGTGTCCTCGACAATATTGCCAAATCCTGACCCCTTTCGATCCATTGAAAATTTCTCTCAAGCAGCGATATTCTCTCATGCTATTTCGTTCAGTTATCACCGGCTTGACTCTTCTTCTGGCCACGGCGATTCCGTCCGCCGCGCAGGAGGTTACCTTTAACGATCTCGCCCGGTTCGTCTCAGGGAAGCCGCTCTCGTCGGCAAGCCCACTCAATCAGCTCATGGGCTTTTCGTCGGTTCGTAAGCACTACGCGGAGACGATCGATCTTTCTCAGAAATGGCAGGAATCCCGGTTGAATAAGATTCAGGAGTGGGCCGCGACCGAGTTGCAGCCTCAGTTGAGCCGACCCACGACCGTGAAATACATGTTCGGCGGACCCGATTTCGTCCACGTCGTTTCGGTGTTTCCGGGAGTCCCTGAATACATTCTTGCAGGCCTCGAGCCACTCGGAACGATTCCCGATTTTTTCTCGATGGATGAGCCCGCACTCGACAGTTACCTGACTTATCTCAATCACACTTTGCGCAGCATTTCCCGCCGGAACTTTTTCATCACGACCGAAATGCGTGAGGATTTCGGGAAAGAGGGGATCGATGGAGTTTTTCCGGTTCTGCTTTATTTCGCGGCTTTGACCGGTCACGATGTCTTGAACGCCGATTATGTGACCCTCGACGCAAGTGGTGGGGCAGTGATTTCCTCCGCCACCGAAGCCTCTGGAATCTGGCTGAGAATTCGCAAAGAGAACCCCACCGTGAATGACCCCGCTGAGCAGAATCTCTACTACTTCAAAACGGATCTTTCCAACAACGGCTTCAAAGGAGGATCACCTTTTCACAGTTTTCTCTCGGCCCGCCCGGACAGTGTCGCCTACCTGAAAGCGGCGTCATTTCTCATGCACACCGAGGACTTCAGCAACATCCGGAACTTCACGGTCGGGGACAGTAAGTGGATTCTCCAGGATGCCTCGGGGGTTCCGGCAGAGTTTTTGAGCCTTTATTTTAACCTGACCTTTTACGGCAACTACGTCGGGCCGATTGACATGTTCTCCGAATACAATCAGCCGTGGCTGCATCAGGTCTACGGATCAGGCATTGCAAAGCCGCTTCCTTTCGGAACCGGTTACCGGATGAAGGATTCCGATTCGATCCAGATTTTTGGCGTAAGGAAGTAGTGGCAGGAAGAAAGGAGGGCCGCTAGTCTGGGGGTTCTGATATGAAATCCCTGACTCTTTTCTTCGTCCTCTCCGCCTTCTGTTTCAGCCTTTCCTCTGCCGGGGAAAGAAAGCCTAACGTCATTGTCATCATGGCGGATGACATGGGTTACGGGGATCTTTCCTGCTATGGGGCGAAAGACTTCGAGACGCCTTACCTCGATCAACTCGCGGCGGAGGGAATCCGTTTCACGAGCGGATACTGCTCCGCTTCGACTTGCACCCCGACGCGCTATTCTTTCCTCACGGGGACTTACGCTTTTCGAAAGCCCAACACGGGGATCGCTCCCCCGAGCAGCCCTTCGGTGATTCCGGCGGGGACGCCGACGATCGCGTCGATGTTGAAGGGAGTCGGCTACGCCACGGCGGTGATCGGAAAATGGCACCTTGGTCTCGGCGGCGAAGGCGGGCCGGATTGGAATGGTGAGTTAAAGCCGGGAGCGCTCGAGTTCGGGTTTGATCATTGTTTTCTCCTTCCAACGACGAATGACCGCGTGCCTCAGGTCTATGTCGAAGACCATCGCGTTCTGAATCTTGATCCGAATGATCCGCTCTGGGTGGGTGACAAAAAACCCAGTGAAGATCACCCCACGGGGATCACGCACCGCGACACCTTAAAGATGGATTGGACGCACGGCCACAATTCCACGATCCACAATGGTATCAGCCGCATCGGTTTTTACACGGGGGGTCATGCCGCCCGCTTTCGTGATGAAGACCTCGCCGACAAATGGGTCGAAAAATCGGTCGAGTGGATCGAGGCAAAAAAAGAGGAACCGTTTTTTCTCTTCTTTGCCTCGCATGACCTGCATGTTCCGAGGATTCCGCATGAGAGATTTCAAGGCGTCACTCCGCTCGGCTATCGCGCCGATTCGATTGTGCAGCTCGACTGGTGCGTCGGGGAGTTGATGAAAGCGGTCGAGCGCCTCGGCTTGTCAGAAGACACGCTCTTTGTTTTCTGCTCTGACAATGGTCCAGTCATGGATGACGGCTACGCCGATGAAGCACTCGAAAAGCTCGGTGATCATAAGGCGGCGGGCCCATACACCGGAGGGAAATATAGCATTTATGAAGGAGGGACACGGACCCCTTTCATCACGCGTTGGAAGGGCACGATCAAGCCGGGCGTTTCCGATGAAATCGTGACGACGATCGATCTTTACGGAAGCCTCGCTGCCCTCACCGGGGGAAGTATTCCGGAAGAAGGCGCGCTCGATAGCTTTGACATCATGGGTGCGTTGCTCGGGGAAGCGGAGGCGCAAGGCCGGGCGAACTTTGTTCAGCAGGACAACGGCAAGGGTGGTAACTACGGCTATCGTTCCGGCGACTGGAAGCTGCAGCGCCATGACTCAAAGAAGACGAGAAATCTCGTCGTCGAGAAATTGCTCGAAAATACGCAGGTCCCGCAGTTTCAGCTTTTTGATCTCGCCACCGATCCGGCAGAGAAGAGCAATGTCATTGCGGAGCATCCCGAGGTAGCTGAAAAGCTTAAGGCGGAGCTCGAGGAGATTATTACCTCAGGACGTTCGCGGGAGTGAGGGCGGGACCGGCGTTGGTTTCTTTTCGTAGGTGAGGAAACCGGTCGCTCCGGCGATCATTAACACGATCGCTGTGATGAAAAGTGACATGAGGGGAACGGTCACGAGAAGGACGAGCTGGCCGCCGAAAGTTGCGTTAATGCCGTCTTCAGACGCGGCGAGGCAGGTCGCGAAAATGCCAATAAAGCCGCCTAATCCGTGGGTCACTCCGACAGCGAGTGGATCGGCCCATTTCAGTTGCTGGAGGAAAAACAGGGTGGTGGCAATGACCGCTCCGCTGAATGTTCCGATGACGAGCGACTGGTTCATCGTGAAGGTGTCTGCCCCGCCGGAAACAGCAACGGCTCCGCCAATGACCCCGGCGACGAGAAAAGTGACAAAGTGCCCCTGGCGAGTCGCCGCCCCGAATATCGAGGCAACCACGCCCGAGGCAGCGGCCGAAACGGCAGTGCACTGGATCACCGACGCAACGATTCCGGGTGCCGCGGTGAGAGTGGATCCGGCATTTAAACCGATCACCCCGAGGAAATAGAGCGCGCCGCCCGCGAGGTAGCGCATCGGTTCCGGGGTGGGAAGTGGCGTCAGTTGATTTCGGGTTCGAAAGAAAGTAAGAACGCCGCCGATCAAGAGGGCGCAGGCACCGACATGCCAGTGGACGAGAGCAGCGCCGGCAAAGTCAGCATTGTTGAGGAGCTGATCGATCCAGCCCGCGCCCCATTTCCATGAGAGGACGAGAGGGAAGGCGATCGAGAGGACCGGAAGGCTGATGAGAAAGGATGACGCTGTCGTCTGCGCCGCACTGCTGAAGCTGACGAGGAGACACCCGATGAAGGCGGCGTAGGACGCGATGTAGATGACGTCGGTCCATTCCGAGACTCCGCTGAGCCCGTATTCGATCGGGTCGACGTATCCGGGGAAGGTAAAAGAGAAACGCGGAAAGATGCCGAAGTGATCTCCCGGAAACGCAAGATAGAACCCCCAGAGAGAAAAAGTCACAAACGCAGCGGCGATCATCGTGCCCGAGCGAATGAAGCTGTTCCACCAGGGCTCTCCGATACGAGTCGCTGAACTAAGGAGCGCGAGGCCGAAGCAGCCCAGGAGAACAAGAAGGGTGCAGGTCACGAGGAAAGCATTGTTTCCTGCTAAAGTTTGAGCGTCGGTGGGAGAGACGTCGTCAACGCTTTCGATGTCGTTGAGGTAATCCTCGTCGGGGAACTCGCCCGGCATGGGTGCGGGGATTGCCTCGAAGATATCACTCCAGACCTTTTGCGCAGAAGACGTAAAAGAAGTTTCCGGGAGAGGGTAATCGACGCTCTTCGCGAAGAAATAAAACACGACTCCGAAGCCTGCCAGCATCGGAAGGAGGAGGCCAAGGTGCAGGTAGTCTCTGGTGGAAAAATTCAATCCGGTTTCGCTCAGGAATTACCATCCTGCGGGATGACTTGGGCGACGACCATGTTCTGTTGCGAGGAAGCTTCGTGAAGTTCCTGCTGGTCCCAGTTATCGACGACTTCCACGGTCACTCCACTCGCGGTGTTGGCGAAGAGTGTCGGAGCAATGCTGTGGGGCAGGCGAATGCAACCGGCAGAGGCGGCGTAGCCGGGAAGATCACCAACGTGCAAGCCAATCGCGCTGCTGTCGAGACGCTGCCAGTAGGGGAGGTCGCAGCCGTAAATCGTGGAGGTTTTTCCTTCAGCGACACGCTGCGTGATTTTAAATGTGCCGCGCGGAGTTTCTTTTCCAGAGCGTGCCGTCGAGACCGCGGTGTCGATCGCGACCATGTTGTCGACGAGGAGATAGGCGCGCTGATTTGCGACATCGACGATGACCTTTTTCTCTCCCGTTTCACCGCGGGCTTCCAAAAGCTGGTGATTCACGAAGTGATTCTGGTGAACATCCTGATAGCCGGCGCGGGATCCCTGCTGAACGGGAGCGGGGGTCTCGACAATCATTTTCTGATGGTTGATCTGCGCAATCCGCATCTCTTTCTTCTCCTTCATCTTTGTGAAGAGGCCGGCCTCGGCTTGAGTCGTCGCACCCATCGTTATACCGACGAGTGCAAGAACGGTGAGCGCTTCGCGAACGCCATGGGCTTCGACCTCGGCGTCTTCGAAAATCAGACCCACATTGCCGTCATTCTCTTTGCAGAATTTTTCAAACTGGCCGTCGTCAGCGAGGAGCACTCCGAGGAGCTGGACTCGTGCCGAGGAACCGTCTTCGGCGGCTTCCCATCGGATCATAGGGAGTTTCGCGCCCTTGTGGTTCAAAGCGGGATCGTCGAGCGATGATCCTAGCACTTCGAGAAAACGCCGCACGTAGTCTTCCGGTTCAGAGGCGTCGGAGAGCATGGAAAAAGCGGACCGGTTGTTGACGAGGCCCTGGAGCTGGAGTTCAAAAGCGTTATCACGCCAGAGCAGATAGGGTTCGTCTTCCTTCTCTAGCTGGACGTCGAATTGTTGAAAAATCTCCGTCGCTTGTGGATTAGCTTCCATCATGACACCCTTTTCAGAGACATCGAAAAGGAGGTTGGAATCTGAAAAGACCGAAGCGCAGAAATCGACTTCTGAATTCAGGTTGGGTTCATGGTCCGAGCCTTCGGCGGGGAGTTGGTTAACGGGTCCGAGGAAGGTGGCGCTGGTGCTCATCGTGATCAGTATGTGGTAGTTGGTGGTTCAATGTCAATGGTGTCACCAATCAGAACTGAGGTCTGGATGCCAGGGCTCGGCGAGAGAAGACACAAGGGAATACATCATCGAAGGAGGTATTCCGGGGTAGACGGAGAGGATGCGCGCAATATGCGCAGAAATTTTCGGTGCGGCAAAACTGGTCCCGGTTTGGCGCTGGATTCCGCCGTTGAGCCAGGCGACCTCGACGTTTTCGCCCTTGGCGGAAAAGCTCACGAGATGCTCGGGGCGGTAGAAAATATCGTCCTCATTCGTATCGGCGAGATCGACGCCGAAGACGGGTGCGAAGTGGGAGGGCCACTCCGCTTCGTCGTTGTCGGTGTTACTGCAAGCGGCGACGACATGGACTCCCTTGAGCCACGCTTCGTCTGACCACTCTTTATGAGGGAGGATAAATTTCGCGAGGCCACGACACCCAAAGCTGCAATTTAGAATGTGGTAGCCCCGCTTCATCGCCTCGCGGACGCCGGCGCAAATGAGGTGGGTCTTTGAGACGCTTCGTGCGTCGATGACCCGGAAGCTTCCGATCTCGGCTTCCGGCGCATTCTGGTGAATGATGTCTGCCACCGCGGTGCCGTGACCGAAAGTATCGCCGGCGTTCCCCTCGACGACTTCGATGAGGCCGTGCCGTTCCTCAAAGGCAACTGCGTCGATGATTGATGCACGGGAAAGCCGTGGATGATCAATTTCTACTCCGGAATCGATCACCGCAACTTTGACGCCCCGACCGGTTCCGGAGATCGAGGCTTCTTTTAACTCGGCGAGTGAGGGGAAGTCGCTGAGGTTGCTGATCCGGTGGCTCATAGTTCCAAGTCGAGCAGGGAAGTGAGCATCTTGTAATTCACAAGCCGTTCGATCGCGGTCGAGAGACGCCGGACCCGGTTCATGTTGCGGGCACTGAAGCCGGAAGGATTCGGGGCATCGACGCTGTCTTTCAGTTGCACGCAACTGATGATGCCTTTCAGATTACCCGCGATGTAGAACGGGGTCGCAATCATTGCATACGTCACTTGTCCGAGCGCCTCGTCGGCTTTCTTTGAATGATTCGCGTTGGAATAGACTTCGTTTTCGCAGAGGCACTGCTCTGAGGCATAGACGAGGCCGGTGAGCCCTTCCTCCAGAGACTGCTTCCAGCCGAGAAATTCCGGATCGGGTTCCGTGTGCGTCACGACAAGGTGAGATTCGTCTTCGTCCGCGAGCCAGACTGAGAGGGAGTCAGCCTGAAGCGCGTCCATCGCTGAGCGCATCACGGAGAGGCCGGGCGCACCGATCAGACCGGTGAACTCGTCGGGGCGCAGGGCGCGGGCGATGCGATTGAGAGACTGCTCAATGTGAGCAGCGTGAGGGGAAATTTCGGGGTCGGGTTGAATCACGGGGGCTCCTTGGTTCAGGGAAGATTCACCCGAACACCGAAATCTGCAACGACTCCATTTCTACCGTCTTGTTGCACCGGAATCTCCGTCTCTTGACTATTCGCGACGGGGCGGCAAGATCGTTGATCATGAGACACCTCTTCCTCCTTCTTTTAGTTGTTTTTGCTCACACCCCATTGGAGGCGAAGAACCCTAACGTGCTCATTATCCTCGTCGATGACATGGGCTACGGGGATCTCGGCGCTTACAACCCGGAGTCCAGAATCGCGACCCCGCACCTCGACGGACTCGCGGCGGGTGGAATGAAATTCACCGATGCACACGCTCCCGGTCCGCTCTGCCATCTTTCCCGCTACGGTCTCATGACGGGGACTTATCCGTTTCGAACCGACGTGACGGTTTGGCCGGAAAAAGCAGTGATCAAGGACGATGAGGACACGATCGCCAAGCTCCTCCAACGAAACGACTACCGGACCGCAATGGTCGGGAAATGGCATCTTGGATTCAATGAAAAGAACGGGTATGAAAATCCGCTTCCCGGTGGCCCCGTCGATCAGGGATTTGAAACTTACTTCGGAATCCGTGCCTCGACTGACATTCCGCCCTATTTCTACATTCGGGATGACAAAGCGGTGATGCCGCCGACGAATGAGATCGAAGCGCGGAACACAGCAGGCTGGACTGATATTCAGGGTGAGTTCTGGCGGGCTGGTGGGATTTCTCCGGATCTCGAGCTTCACACGGTCTTGCCTCGTTTTACGGAGGAAGCGATTGAAGTGATCAAATCTCACGAGGAGGAGAAGCCTCTTTTTCTCTACCTCGCCTATCCCGCACCTCACACCCCCTGGCTCCCGGCGGAAGAATTCGTCGGCAAGAGCGAAGCAGGGATGTATGGCGACTTCATGATGATGGTCGATGATGAAATTGGCAAAGTGTTAAGCGCGCTGTCGGAAGCAGGGATGGAAGAGGATACCCTTGTCATTTTCACCTCGGACAACGGACCGGTCTGGTTTGAGCAGGATGTCGAGAAATTTGACCACGCCTCCTCCGGTCCCTTTCGCGGGATGAAAGCGGACGCGTGGGAAGGCGGTCACCGGATGCCTTTCCTCGTGCGCTGGCCCGGGGTGGCGAAAGCGGGGAGCGAAACGGATCGGACCGTTTCGTTCACTGACGTTCTTGCGACCTTGGCAGAGATCACGGGTGAGGCGCTTTCGGAATCTGCCGGTCCGGACAGCTTCAGTTTCCTTCCGACTTTAAAAGGTGACGCTCAGGCTCCCCGTGCCCCCGTCGTAATGGAGTCAGCGAAGGGATTGATGGTGATTCGTCGCGGCGATTGGAAGTTTATCGAGGGTCGCGGCTCCGGTGGTTTTTCGGAGCGCTACACGAAGGCACCCGTCGATGGGCCGCCGGCACAACTCTACGATTTGAAAGTCGATCCGGGGGAGATGGATAACCTTTATGAGTCACACCTTGAAGTCGTCGCAGAGCTTCGCGCCGAGATGAAAACAATTATCGAATCGGGTTGGAGTCGATGAGAACTGCATAGGCCGGGAGGAGGGTTCGTCTATCGCTTCATGAAGACTACCCTCATCCTTGCTGTCACTGCCGCCCTCTCTCTCGGAACTCTCGCTCTCGTTCGTGCTCAAGATGAGACGAAGGAAGTGGTTGAACCGAAAAATGCTAACGAAACCACCTCAGTGGTTTCCGGAATCCGCACCGACCTCGCGGTTGAACAAAAACTCATGGGCGGAAATGCTGAAGTGACGGCCATTCCGGTTGCGAGTGTTTTTGCCGAGGGTGATGAATTTTTTGTGCTCACGAGAGACACCGAATCCAGTGGTGGATTTCGCGAGACAGTCGTGACGCTTGGCAATACCGACGGCTTCAATGTCGAAGTGAAAACAGGACTCTTGCCTGGGGATGAAGTCATCACGATTTCGGCGAGCCAACTCCGCTTCCCGGCTTTTGACGAAGATCTCTTCACGGTCTGCGGGACCGGTGCGTGTGAAACGACTTGTGACCCAGTCAGCGGAGCTTGCCTGGTGGCCTGTGGAGATGGTGACGCCTGCGAAGTGGGTGCAAAATGTGAAAAAGGCGAGACGTGCACCGTGAGCTGCACCGATTGCGAGAACTGCAAAAGCGGCGTCGCCTGTGTCGATTGTCCTGACTGCCCTTCGAACGCCGATCTCACGATCAGCGCTGACGAATTTTTCAATGGAAGTCTCGAAATGGTCTTCGAGCCGATTCCCGGTTTCTTCACGGGACAGCCGGGTTTTTGCCCTCCATTCTAAAAGCTGATCTCTCTTCCAGACGGACAAAAGTAGGACGGGTTGCCCAACCCGTCTTTACTCTTTGGCTCTGCGAAGACGGGTTAGGCAACCCATCCCACAAAGGCTTTGCTAGTCCCCGAGGCGATTCACGTAAGCGTAATACGCTCCGAATATTTGCTGATTGTTAGGGTCATCAAACCACGTGTATAAACGCGTTGGCCCTGTATCGAGATGGCCGGTGAATTTCACAAAACGTGAGTTCTTACCGATCGCCTTCCGGGCCTTGAGGTTTCCAATCTGGATTCGCGCCAAGTGGATATCGAGGGCTTCTCCGGGTATCAGTTCTCCGTCAGTGATCGGTGTCGCGTCAAGCCCGTCACGCAGGGCGAGATCTGAGTCTCTCGGCCAGCGACGAAGTTCGAACTCGTAGGTTCCCGCTTCAGCGACATCAAGTTCCCAGTAGCCATTTTTCAAATCCGCGCGTCGGACCTGGCGCTGCTGATCGATAAAGACATCGAGCCACTCGCAGGCCGTGAGCATCATCGGGTTTTCCGCTTCGTGTCCGATGATGATCCGCTGGGGTTCGTTGGCAACGTCCTTCACGTCGGACCACCAGTCATTCAAGGTGGCACGCATCGCGGAAACGACCTCGGGATGATCGTCGATCACGTTGCTCTTCTGCATCGGATCAGACTCGAGATCGTAGAGTTCGTGGTCTTCGAGTAAGCGCCAGCGCTTCCAGAGGACGGCTGACATTTCCCGTGTCATGATCGAAGGGGAATCAGGGGCTGGGTATTCCCATCCCTGAGGCATGCGGCTGTAGTTGATCACGAGCATTCGCTCAGGATCCACTTCGTTTTCTCCGCGTAGTATTTTTGAAAGATCGATCCCGTCGAACGCGGGCGCTCTGGCTTTGCTTTCGGTTAGTTCAAGAAGAGTGGGGAGCAGGTCTTGTGCTTCGGTCAGGCCGTCAATATCGCGACCTTCGTCAAGTCCGCCCGCAGGCCAGCGCACGAAGCAGGGGACGCGATGTCCACCTTCCCATAGCTGGGTCTTTTTCCCGCGCATCCCTGCAGGGTAGTAAGTCTCGGCGAGAGTGCTTCCGTTATCGGTCAGGAAGATGACGATCGTGTTTTCAAAAAGACCGGAGTCTGCGAGAAAGGCATCGAGCTTGCCAACGTTGTCGTCGATGTTTTTGATCATCGCGAGAAACTGGATGAGATCTTCGCGCTGGTGAGCAGGATTCACCTCGACACCTCCCGCCGCTTCGACTTCCTCGAATCGCTTTCGCATCGCTTCGGTGTATTCGCTCGGTTCCCAGTAGGGCCAGTGAGGGGCGTTGGTGGGAAGGTAGGTGAAGAATGGTTTCCCGGAATCAGACTGCTGCTTCATCCAGTTTATCGCTTCCGAAAAGAAGACATCGGTGCAGTAGCCTTGGTATTCTTTCAGCACGCCATTGTGGCGGTAGGTGTCGTCGAAGTAATCATTGTCCCAAACGTCGGGTGTGGAGTTGATGTGAGAGGAAGGGAACCAGAGCGTTTCCTGAAAGCCCCTGTCTTCGGGGCGAAAAGGGTAGTTATCGCCGAGGTGCCACTTGCCGAAAATTCCGGTGGCGTAGCCGTCTTCGGCGAGAAAATCAGCCATCGTCGTGAGTTCGGGGCGCAGAAGCGATCGACCGCTGCTGACGTTGATCGCACCGTTGCGGGCCGCGTCGAGCCCGGTGAGGAGTTGCCCCCGCGTCGGGGTGCACATCGGCGCGACATGGAAATCGGTGAGCCGTGAACTCGCGGCGTGGATCGCGTCGAGATGGGGCGTTTCGAGAACGGGATTTCCGTGGGCTGATAGATCAGGGTACCCCTGGTCATCGGTGATGATGATAATGACGTTCGGCTTTTCTGCTGCCGCGGTCACAGGGGCAGAAAAGCTGAAGGCAGTGAACAGGGTTAAGTGGAGGACTAAACAGGGTCTCATGGTCGTGTCAGGATTTGGTCAAGCCGGGTTCGGAGTTCGGGAAGTGTTGGGTGGTCGCTCGAAGCGAGATTATCCCATTCGTGGGGATCACTCTCATGGTCGTAGAGTTCCTCGCTTCCATCAACGTAGCGGATGTAGCGATAGCGCTCCGTTTTGATCGCATGATGTTCACTAAAGGTGGTCAGAGCGGCATGAGGCCAAGCCGCAGAGGGATCTTCGAGGAGGGGGCGGAGGGAAACACCCTCGAGATGTTCAGGCGCTGCGACCCCGGCATAGTCGAGGATCGTCGGGTAGAGGCTGAGGAGTTCGACCGGAGCGGTCGTAACCTCTCCCCCGGGGATGCCCGGTCCGACGATGATGAGTGGAACATTCGTGGTCTGTTCCCAGAGCGCCGCTTTGCCCCAGTGTTTCTTCTCCCCGAGATGCCAGCCATGATCGGAGAAAAGAATGACGTAGGTGTTCTCTGCGTGTTTGCTTTTTCTCAACGCCTCCAGAATGCGACCGACCTGCTCATCGGCGTAGGAAGTGGAGGCGAGGTAAGCCTGAACAATGCCCTGCCAATGGTCCTCCGCGATGACCCAGTCGTGATTCCAGAGGCCCGGTGCTTCAATGTCGATTTCGCGCCGCGGCTTCGAGCCGAAGTAAGGAAGGTCATTGTTGTCGTCGGATTTCACTTCCGGGAGATCGACTCCTGCGATCGGAAAATGATCAAACCACCTCTGCGGCGCATAGAGGGGGGTGTGGGGTCGAAAGAGTCCGCAACCGAGGAAGAAGGGGCGTGAGTGGTCGTCACCGAAAAACTCAATCACACGATGGGCAATGTCTTCGTCAAAGGCGGCCATTTCCGGCTTCGATGGCTGGAGTCCGCGCCGGAGACCGGGCGCTTCCGGAGGCACGCCCCAATCCGAGAGTCGGTCACCTTCGCGGTAGTTCAGGTGTTCGATCAGGAGTGGGCCGTAGCTGTAATTGCGATGCTGCTCCCAGTCGGGCCACGGTTTGTTTCCGTGGCCGAGGTGAAAGAGCTTTCCGTATCCGGTTGTTGCGTATCCCCCGGCCGCGAGCGTCTGCGGGATCGTCTGGATTTCGCGGAACTCTGGATTGTCGCGAAACCAGCCTGATGGATTTGTTGTGATCCCGGTCGTGGTCGGTCGAAGTCCTGTCCAGATCGAAGCGCGGGACGGATTGCAAACCGGAGCGTTACAGTGAGCATTCGTGAAGAGAATACCCTCAGCCGCGAGAGCGTCGATGTTTGGGGTGTAAGCGTCAGGATGACCACCGAGGCATCCGACATAATTGTTCAGGTCATCAATCGCGATGAGGAGGATGTTTGGTTTTTCGTCGGCAAGGATAGGTGACGCCGGCAGAAAAAACAGGAGTGCAGTGAGAATTTTGAGCCATGGATTGACATGAATGGACGCAAATTTCAGAAGATGAGAATGGAAGAAGTTCATGGCAGAAGATTCGTGAAATTAGTGTGCATTCGTGGGCTTTATTTTTTGCCAGATCAGCTTGCTCGACTCGGGAAGATGAAATTAAGCCCACGAATTCACACGGATGGACACGAATTTAAGAGGGTTTAAATAAGAGAGGATTCTGTGTAAAATTCGTGGGCTTTATCTATCATTTCAATGTGGGCTCCACCGCCAACAGCTCACCAATAATCCCCGCCAGAATTCTCGGGTGCTCCTTGATCACCACGTAGCGATGACTTTTCGGGCGGTCGTGACGCCATTCCGTTCCGCCGTCGGAGTCGATTAGGACTCGCCCTTTTTCAACGACATTCCAGTGCTCCGGCTGAACGCCCCGCACTGCGAGGAGTACGGTCGCGAGGTCATGATTCGGCTTGCCGTGGTCGAGTGAGTTGCCGTCGCGAAAAGGTCTCAGTTCATAGGATCTTCGAACCGGGTTTTCATTGGGTGCATCGATCAATTCGGGACCGTTGTACATCGCATCTCCCACTTCGAAGCCCTGCCAGGTGATTGGTGTAGGCCACTCGTTGGTAACGGTCACGGCCGCTGCGGGGTCAAGTCGGATGTTCGTTTCAAAACGATGGGTTCGGGGAAATCCACCGCCCATGATGTAGAGTTCTTTCACCTTTGCTTCGACGAGTGCTTTGTCGGCGCGGAGAAGGTCTTCGAGATTGCTCAAGGCTCCGACGCTGCAAATGACGACCGATCCATCGGGCTGCGCCCTCAGGGTTTCGAGATAGACCTCGAGGGCGTCGGGCATCTCATCGTCACCGGGGGTGTCGTTTGGGAACTCCTCGTGCAAGAATGAAGTGTAGCTGCTTGGTTTGTTCCACTTCGTCGGCGTCTTGGCTCCGTCTTTGTCCGTTCCGATAGGAATGTCAGGGCGGCCATACCAGGTGTTGATCGCATCGGCGGCGCCGGCGGAGGAGTTGCCGGGGCATTTGCGATTGGTGACGATCGCGAGAATCTCAACCTCGCCTTTGTCAGCGAGGGCATGGAGGACGGCGAGGGCACCGGCGTCATCGCAGTCACTCGCCATGTCGGTGTCGAAGATGAGTTTGACTGGTTCTGCCTGAAGCAGAATCGGAAAGGCGAGGAGTGCTGAGAGGAGGGCTTTCATTTCGCAGGAGTGGGCGGGATGGTGCAGAGCTGGATGTAGGCTTCCTGGAGTCGGGCCGCCTGTTCATTGCTCATGATGAGGTAGACATCTTTTCCACCTTCTTTGGCGGGTTTGAAATCAGTGCGGCCTTCATCGTTGACGGCGACAGAGCCGGGAGGGGAGAGGAAGAAATAATCGCGGTCGGGGTAGATCGCGTAGAGAACACAGCTCAAGTCCCAGGTCGGGCGGTCATGTGGCGTCGTCGGCGCGTAAGCAATGTAGCTGTCTTTGATGAGGTGATTCTCAATGTAATCGTAGTCTTCGACGATGCTCTTCCACGGGTAGGTCGAGTGGATCCCGATTTCGTAGCCGCTCCAGACGACGCGGGTCGGCCATTCCTTTGCCAGCTTCTGCGCGGAGGGGATGTCTTTGACGACATTGTATTCGAGATGCTGAGTGCCATAGCGAATCGTCTGAAAAGCACCGGCCATGATGACGAGTTCTTTCACTTTCGCTTTGATGAGGGCCTTGCCTTCGAGGTCGGAATGCTCGTCCGGCTTGGAGTCGAGGAGTCGGGAGAAGTTCGTGAAAAACCCAACCTGCACGAGCATGACGGATCCGTCAGGCTGGGCCGCGAGGGTTTTGCGGATGAGTCCGACCGCTTCGGGGGCGTCTTCGCCGGATTTAAGATCGTGGGGATAAAGGAAATTTCCCTCTGCGTCGGTCTTCGTGGCGAAGCCATTGTAGCGTCCTTCTTCAGGGGTGGCCCCATCGCGAACGACACCGATGGGGATGTCAGGAAAACCGTAGTAGGTATTGAGCGCGTCGATGTAGGCGGCGGAAAGGGGGTTGTCCTTTGTCGAGGTCACGGCGAGGAGCTCGACCGCGTTTCGCTTCGCGAGGTTGTGAATCATGACGAGGGCCATGGCATCGTCGATGTCATTTCCCATGTCGGTGTCGAAGATCATCTTGACTGGTTCCGCTTGAAGCGAAGCAGTCAAAAATCCTAACAGGGTAGCAATTAGCACGGTTGTTTTCATGGTTTGAGTCGTTTCATTTTTTCGGCACGCCAGGCGTCCACGATGACGGCGACGACGATGACGACGCCGGTGATGAGTAGTTTGATCGGTTCCGAAGCCCCGATTTGGGCGAGTCCAGTTTCGAGCGTCGCCATGATGAGAACGCCGATGAAGCTGCCGACGATGGAGCCGCGGCCACCCATGAGGCTCGTGCCTCCGATGACGACGGCGGCAATCGCGGAGAGTTCGAGTCCGACGCCGGCGTTGGGATCGACTGAGGCGAGTTTGGAGCTGGCAAAGGCGGCCCCGAGTCCGGCGAGCGCTCCGGCGATGACGAAGACGGCGATCTTGATGGGACGGGTGTTTATGCCAGAGAAGGTGGCTGCTTCTTCATTGGCCCCGATGACCCTGACATAGCGGCCAAAGACGGTACGACTGAGAACAATCTGGCCAACGATGACGACGATGACGGCGAAGAGAAAGGCCCACGAGATCCCGATGCCGGGAATGGGTGCGCCGAGCCACTCGACGGGAGCGCCGATGTATTTTGTTTGAGAATCGGTCCCGAGGTAAGCGAGGCCGCGTGCCATCTGCATCATGCCGAGGGTGACGATGAAGCTCGGGACCGCGAAGCGAACCGAAACCCAGCCATTGGCGAATCCGCAGAACGCTCCCGCGAGCATCGCGAGGGGCAGCGCAAGGAGGAGGGGCCAGCCCCAGTCAACCATGGAGAGTCCAAGCATGGCCCCGGCGAAACCGAGGACAGAGCCGACCGAGAGATCGATCCCGGCGGTGATGATGACAAAGGTCATCCCCACGGCGATGACGGCGAGAGCGGGGACCTGGTTGGCGATCTGGTTGAAGGTCGAGGCGGAGAAGAAGCGATCGCTGATGAGCGCAAAAACGGCGACGAGGAGCGCGAGGACGGCGATGAGGCCGAGGGATTCCCCGTAGCGTGAGAGCGGGTTGGTTTTGGTTGGCATGCTACAGCGTTTCCTTCGTCACCAAATCCACTGGCGTTTTCTGATCTTCGGGTTCGCCCTCACCGGAGACGAGCTTCAATGCTGCATCAATCCCGAAGACGGCGAGCTTCCCGCCGTGCTGATCGGCGGTGGCAAGGATGCGACCTTCTTTGATCATGCTTTGCACGGCGGAGATATTGTCAAAACCGACGATTTGAACCTGCTCTTCTTTCCCGGCGGCTCGAACCGCAGCCGCCGCTCCAAGGGCCATGCTGTCGTTGCTTGCGAGAATCGCGCTCAAGTCAGGGTTCGAGGTCAGGATCGCGGCGGCAACGGTGTTGGCTTTTTCCATTTCCCACTGCGCGCTTTGCACGGTCACGACTTCGGCTCCGGCGGCGGTCATGGCGTCTTCGAATCCAGCGCGGCGTTGCTGTGCATTGAATGCGGTGGGGACGCCTTCGAGGATCGCGACTTTGGCGGCGCTATCGAGTGACTTCGCCAGTTCTTCGCCGACGAGGCGGGCACCTTCGCGGTTGTCAGGTCCGACGAAGGGAATCGTGACCCCGGCCTCGGCGAGCACTTTTTCATCGAGCTTGTTGTCGATATTAATCACGGTAATACCCTCGGCCTGCGCTCGTTTCAGGACGGAGATGAGGGCTTTGGAATCGGCGGGGGCAATGATGATCGCATCGACGCCGCGGGCGATCATTTGCTCAACGAGGGCGACCTGCTGCGCGAGGTCGGTTTCGTTTTTGATGCCGTTGATGACGAGGTCGAATTGCTCCGCGTTTTCCGACTGATACGCTTCCGCTCCATCCGCCATCGTTTTGAAGAACTCATTCGCGAGCGACTTCATGATCAGCGCGACCTGCGGCTTTCCGGGAGTGGCATCGGTAGCGCTTTCCGGCTCAGTGCAGGAGGAAAGTCCGATTGCAGCGAGACCGGCGATGAGGGGTGAGGAGAAGCGTGGGATTTTCATAGTGAGAGCGCCAGAATGCCAGAAAACAAACGTTTGCGCTAATCTTTTCTGGCGGTTTCTAATCACGTCTTTCCGGCCTTCCGGTCAGCCCTCGCCCCGAAAAATTTGTTCCAGATACTTCCCGAATCCAGAGGCGAAGAACTCTTCGTCGGACCCGAATTTGGCGTGCCGATAGATCGAGGGACTATGCCCGAGCGAGAGGAGGTAAATGAATTCCTCCGTTTCGCCAAAGCGGATCCAGGGATGCGGAGCGAGGCAATCGTCACGGATGACCTCCCACTGCGAGAGCGGCAGGACCGGCCAGATTTCTCCGCGCTGCGCTTCGAGTCCATCGGATTGGAGTAGGTAAGAGCGGATTTCGTCGGGCAGCTCGATCCCGTGCTTCGTTTCCCATTGCTGGAGGTGATCTTCCGGGACGGGAGGGAAGAACGAGGCATCACACTTCCGCGCTTTCGCGGCCGGATTTTCGGTCAGAGAAATGAGGTAGGGCTTCCAGAGAACAGACATCAATTAGCGGAGAATCGTCTCTATCGAAATACGGTCTTACTGATTTGATATCAAACCAAATGTCCACTCCGCTTTAAGCGTCGCTAGTGTTTACGCAGTCGATAGGGATCCCTGAATTGTTCTAAATCAACCCGGACGCCTTTTTGGTAGAAATCCAAAACTCCTTCGTGGTGAAACTTGCGTGGGTTCGGTTCATGTGGTTGCGCCAGCAATCAGGGGATGCATGTAGGGCGGCTTCGCCGGAGCATATCGTGTTTCCCTCGGCTTTCTGATCGAGGAGGAGCAGAATCGTGTCGCGTATCTTCAGCGAGATATCATCCATTCTAAGCGAGGATGTCATCAGCGACACGAAGCCCGGCAAGGATCGCGCCTTCGATCGAGGCGCTCGTCGTGAAATCACCGCAGCGGTAGATCGGTCCGTTGGCGACTTCGGAGTGATGACCGGGAGGATCGATGGGGAGAGCCTTGCGAATGTGCTCGGTCCGTAACGGCTCCCAGGATTCTGCTTTTTCCCCAAACCACGCCACGAGTTCCGCCTGCACCTCGCGGGTCAGTTCCTCGTTTCTCCGATGATCCCCGAGGACAGAGACGGAAATGAGAGCGCGGCCTGCCGGGGCGTAGTCGCTCGAAATGACGGAGGGGACGCAGCAGTTGTTGATGAGGCCGTCGCGATCTCCTTTTAGAGCGATGACCGGTTCTGTCCACGGTGCTTCTTCGGCGGAAAAGTAGAGGCAGGCGGTGCTGTTCCATTTCGGCTCCGGCGTATCGGGGAGGAGTTGGGAGGCAGTGCTCCCGTCGGACGCGACGACGATGTGTTGTGGAGAAAGGGTGCGCTGTTCGGTTTCGACGGTCGCTTCGGAAATGGCGGTGACGGAGGATTGGAAATGGATCGTGCCATCGGGAAGGCGCGCCGCGAGCTGTTCGGGGATCGCCTGCATCCCTTTGGCAGGTAGAGTCGCTGATCCTGTGGAGAACATTTTAAACGTGAACTCAAAGATCCGGCTCGAGGTCACGAGGAGGTCTTCGAGAAAAATGCCGCCGTAAAATCCGCGGAAAAAATCATCGATCATGCGCTCTGAGAATCCGAACTCCCGCAGGTATTCACCAGTGGTCTGCTCGGGGGCGGACCAAATTTTGTCGAGCGGCTTCCTGATGAGCGAGAAGCGGAGCTTCGCGACAAGGAGTTTGTCGTAGAGCGAGCCGATCGGCTGGAAGGCGGAGGAGAAAAGTTTCGACGGTCGCCGAAAGACGTCCATGACCGGGCGGAGTTTTCCTTTTTTCCAAACCAAAGCGCCCGGCTCGAAGGGCTTCAGGTTCAGTGCGTCGAGGTCGAGGAATTTTCCAGCTTCGGGGTAGGCGTCGAGGTAAACCTGAAAGCCCCGGTCGAGGAGAAAGCCATCAAGTTGATCGGTCCTGACACGACCACCGACGCCATCGGAGGCTTCGAGGATCGTGACGGAGCGCCCTGCTTCATGGAGGCGGACGGCGCAGCTCAGTCCGGCGAGGCCGGCCCCGATGATGACGGTTTCTGCTGAGGCGGGAGAATTCATGATTCGGGTGCTTCACATCCAAAAACATGCGAAAGCGCCGAGGTCAAATCAGGATGTCGAAACTCGTAGCCGAGGGACTGAAGTTTTGCCGGAATCACTGCGATGTCAGCAAGGATTGTTTCCTCCGCCATTTCGCCGAAAGCGAGCTTCAGCGCGATAGCGGGAGCAGGCAGGATCGCGGGGCGGCGGAGGACGCGGGCGAGGGTCGCGGTGAATGCTTTGTTTGTGATCGGCTCCGGTGCGGTGAGGTTCATCGGGCCTTCCCAGGCTTCCTCGAAAAGAGAGCGGTGGAGGACGTCGATGAGGTCATCGATACTGATCCAGGACATCATTTGCTCACCGTCTCCGATGGGGCCACCGAGTCCGGCGAGGAAAAGCGGGGCGAGCTTTTTTAAGGCGCCACCCGCCGGGGTGAGGACGACGCCGATGCGCGGATGAACGACGCGGATCCCGGCCTCGCGGGCGGCGGCGGTTTCCGATTCCCAGACTTCGCAGACGTCGGCGAGGTAGTGGTTTCCCTTTGGGCCAGACTCATCATAGGTCTTTCCATCGTGCGGATAAAAGCCCGAACCCGAGGCGCTGATGAGGACCGCAGGAGGGTTCGGGAGTTTCGCGATGGTCCCGGAGATGAGCCTCGTCCCGAGACGGCGGCTTTCGAGAATCTGACGTTTCGTCTCCGCCGACCAGCGACCGTTCCCGACATTCTCCCCCGCGAGATGAATCACTGCGTCTACTTTGAGCTCTGCCGGCCAATCGATTTCCTGAGCTTCGGGATCCCAGCGGATTTCGCCCTCGTTTTTCGGCGAGCGCGTCACGGCATGAACCGAGTGTCCCTGCGTTTGCAAGTAACCCGTCAACGCTTGGCCGATCAGTCCGCTCGCGCCCGTGATGACGACCGTGAGCGGGCGGGGTGGGGGATTCTGCATGCGACGTTCGAGGTCCGCTTTCGTGACGGCATGGCGATAGCGAAACATCCGCTCCAGTTTCGTGCTGACAAGAGGGCTGCCGAAGGTCTTTCCGAGGATTCCCAGAGGAAGGCGATAGGTGATTGAGTCAGTGAGACGGCTTGTTTTGTCGTCAATGGATTCAAAAAGATGGCGGTGCTCCCAGCTCGCGAATGGTCCTGAAAGTTGGCGATCAAGAAATCCACCCTCGATGATCTCGTGGTCGGCGATCCAACGCTGCTTGAGTGGTCCCATCCCGACTTCAATGACAGCGCGGGCTCCGTCTTTCAGTTCGGTGAATGACTCAATAACCTCTGCCTTTTCCCAGGGAGGGTTGAGGCGGAGAAAAGCACCCTCCCGAAAATGCCAGTCCCGGAGTTCTGCGGCGGGTGCGTTATTGAGAGAAGTTTTTTGGAAAGTCAGATCCATTCGTGTTTCGTTACGCTCCCCGTTGTGAGATGTGGTTGAGAATTGCTTCGAGTTCGGGAGTTACTTTCTCACAAAATCCGACCCTTCTCTCGCAAGAAGCGCAGAGCATCTTTTGAGAGGGCGTGAAGCTTAAGGAGGAGCGAAGTCCACAACCCTGCACCTAATGAGGTGATTTCAGGAAAGTTGACACACACTCTTCTTTGAACGAACTGCTAACCGTGAACGTGATTGCGAAATCATTCCTTGCTGCCTACGTGAGCCTTTATCTGGTTCTCCCGGGATGCTTGTGTCAGGTCCTTTCCGCGTTCGGAATTGATGCCAGCCACGGTGCTGTCGCTGAAGTCGGAGAACCTTTCGTCTCTGCGAACGGCTCTACCCAACCGGGGCCGGTTTGCCACTGTCACGAAGATCTCTCGAAGGTGGCGGAAGTGGTCGAAGATCGCAGTCAGGAAATTCCTGTGGTGTGTCTCAACGGTTCCGCTTTTGCCGCCCCGGCTCCCGCATTGTTCCCCGCCGATGACTGCCCAAGGCTTCATCCTCGCGGACCTCCCGGTCCTTCGACCTGGACTTCAGCGCCCTGTTCGGGCGTCTTTTTGATCTGATCCGGTTCCGCCCTTCGCGGACTCCGCTTTTGTGCTGTCTCATTGCTTGAGTCGGCGCTGCCTCTTTCCGCTTTTCGTGCCTCCTTGCCCGGAAAGCTCATGCTCCGGAACTCCGGAAACCTGATCCCAAAAAACACATGAACCAGACTCCCATTTTCTCCCATCTCTCTTCCCCGGCCTTCGTGCTGGCCCTCGCCCTGCTGTATTCCGTCACGACGGCAGCGGAAACCATTTCGCTCACGGACGCCGTTTCTCGGGCGATTGCGAAACATCCTTCTCTCGCGGTCTTTGACTCGGAAACGCGCCTTGCCGAGGCGAAGATCATTTCCGCGCTGATGCCTCCCAATCCCGAACTCGAAACGGAGGTCGAAGACGTTCTCGGGACGGGAGATCTCGACGGTTTTCAAAGCGCTGTTTACACTGTCGGAATTAGCCAGCTCATCGAGACGGCCGGGAAACGAAAGCTCCGCGGGGAGGTTGCCCGCTTCGGTGAGTCGGCGCAGGAGTTGCAATACGAGGCGGCGAAGCGGGAGATCATCGCGGAGACCGGGCGGCGTTACATCAGAGTCCTCGCGGCGCAGAGTGAGGAGGCTAATGCAAAGGCTGACTTCGCGATTGCCAATGAGGCCTACCGTGCCATCGAACAACAAATTGAGGAAGGGCGCGGATCATCGATTCAGTCGGGTCAGGCGCTTCTCGGACGAAACGAAGCCAAGCTCGGGCAGGACACCGCTTCCCGCCACGCCGCTCTCGCGAGGCAACAACTCAGCGCGATGTGGGCGAGCGCGAAACCGGATTTCAGTTCGGTCTCGGGGCAGCTCAGTAAACCAAAAGCAGCGCTCCCCGATCTGGACACTCTCGTGGCGTCCAGCGCGGATCACCCAGCGGTGGCAATGGCGAAGGCCGGGGTCACTGCCGCAGACACGAACCTGACTCTCGAAGAACGAAAGAAAGTTCCGGATCTTACGGTGGGGTTCGGTTTCCGACATGAGGCCTCGATCGATGACAATGCGGTCGTCTTCGGTCTTTCCCTGCCGCTCCCGCTTTTTCAGCAAAACGAAGGGGGGATCGCGGAAGCGGAGGCGACCCTCGCGAAAAGTGAAGCGCTCGTGGCCGAGGCCCGCATGAAAGTGGAGATGCAGATTGCCGAGTCTCACATGCGTCTATCCGTGGCCCGTTCCCAGTATGAACTCGTCGCCGGGGAGATGCTCTCTGCCGCCGTCGATCACTACGAGGCGGTTTCGGAAGGATTCAAACTTGGCCGGATTTCTTTTCTCGAGCTTCTCGAATCCCGCCGCGCCCTCAACGCAGTGCGCAAGCAGCGCATCGAGACGCTTTCACAATATCACTCCGCCCGCATCGCTCTCGAAGCGATCACCGGCAACTCTCTCTAATTTCTAATTTAATCTAACATGATCACTAAAATTTCATTTCTACCTTTTCTCACGGTGACATTTCTCGCGATGGCTCTTATTTCCCGGCTACCCGCGCAGGAGAGCACTCTGATCGAGCTTGAGGCCAATGCCCTCACCAATTTGCAGCTTCAGTTCAGCGCTGCGGAAACGCAGCACGTCATGCAACCGGTCGTCGCGACAGGAACGGTTCTCCTCAACGGAAAACGGGTCATCGAAGTGACGCCCCGCATCTCCGGGGTCATCCTTGAAGATCCTCTCAGTCTCGGGGATGAAGTCGGGGCCGGCGAATTACTTTTCCAACTCCAAAGTCAGGAACTCGCCGAGATGGTCGCAAACTACGTCGCGGCCGAGGATGCGATGATTTTTGCGGCAGCGGCGGCGGATCAGGAGCGAAGGCTTGCCGATAAAAATCTCAGTTCCGCCGAGCAGGTGCGCGAGACGGAGCTGAATTTAAAGCAGGCCGTCTCCAGTCACGCACGCGCCCTCCAGCCCCTCAAAATTCTCGATTTCAACGAGGCAACGATCCACCAGTTTCTCGCGAATGTCGAAGGATCCAACTACACGGTCCTCGATGTCATCGCACCTGCTCCCGGCGAGATCATCGAGCGGGATCTCGTTCGCGGCGCGGCGGTTGAGGCGGGGCATTCGCTCCTCACGATTGCGGACCTCTCCGATCTCTGGGTCGATTTTTACGTCGCGCTCCGCGATGCCCCGCTCCTCAAGCCGGGGACGAAGGTGCTCGTTGAATCGGCGGTGACCGAGATATCTCGCGAGGCAAAAACTTTCTATCTTTCCCCACTCGCGGATGAGCAAAGCCGCACCGTCATGGTTCGCGCCCTCCTCGACAATCGTGACCGCCAGTGGCGTCCGGGAACCCCGGTCAATATCACGGCGGCGGATTCCGGAAACGGCGGGACGACTCTCGCGGTGCCGGCCGGGGCGATCGTCGATCTCGACGGGGGGAAGGCGGTCTTCGTCCGGCGCGGGGAAGCGAGCTTTGAAGCGGTCCCCGTAACCATTGGAATCAGTGATGGCGAGCTCACGGCGGTCCTCTCCGGCCTCAATCCGGGCGATGTCGTGGTGAGTCGGAATGCAGCACAACTCAAGGGTCATCTCGAAATGACCTCCGGTGAATAGAAAGGCCTCTTTCCCATGCTCAATCAACTCATCCAATTCGCGCTGAATCAGCGCCTTCTTTTCATCGTGCTCACCCTCGTCCTCATTGGTGCGGGCGTACGATCCTTTCGCGATCTTCCGATCGATGCCTTTCCCGACATTTCGAACACGCAGGTGCAAGTCATCGTGACCGCTCCTGGAATGACCCCCGAAGAGGTCGAGCAGCGGGTCACCTATCCGCTCGAAACAGAGGTGCGCGGCATTTCCGGACAAACCGTCCTCCGCTCCGTCACGAAGTATGCGCTCAGTGTCATCACGATCGACTTCACCGATGAAACGGACACCTACTGGGCGAGGCAACAGGTCACCGAGCGGATTTCCCAGGTCCTCGCCGGATTGCCCGAAGGCACCGAAGGCGGTCTCGCCCCGATCACGGTCCCGCTCTCGGATGTCTATATGTTTCTCGTCGAAGGCGAGGGCTATTCGAACATGGAACTCCGCAGTATTCTCGACTGGATCATTCGCCCGCGACTTCTTTCGGTCGATGGCGTCGCCGATGTCAATGCCCTCGGGGGTGAGGTCAAAAGTTTCCAGGTCATTCCTTCTCCGGAAAAGCTCAAGGCCTACGACCTCTCAATCGGCGACGTCAGCGAGGCGATCGGGCAAAATAATCGGAATGCGGGTGGTGACCGCTTCAACCGGAATGATGAAGTTCTTCTCGTGACGACGCTGGGGCAGTTGAAAACGCAGGAGGACATTGAGTCGGTTCCCGTGACGACGCGCGGCGAGCAGGCCATCCTCATCCGCGATGTTGCCGAGGTCTCGCTCGGAGCGTTGACCCGATATGGCGGCGTCACCGCAGACGGAAGGGGTGAAGTCGTCGAAGGTCTTGTTCTTAACCGCCGCGGCGCGAACGGGCGAAAGACGGTCGATGCGGTGAAGGCGGCGCTGGAGGAAATCAAGCCCGCGCTCCCTGACGGCGTCACGATTGTGCCATTCTACGATCGCAGCGAACTGATCAACACCGCCGTTGGCACGGTGCGTAATTCTCTGATCCAGGCCGTCGTCCTTGTCCTCATTGTGCTGCTCCTTTTTCTCGGCGACATCCGGAGCGCCGTGACCGTCGGCACGATCCTGCCGCTCACGGTTCTCGGCGCGTTTGTTGTTATGCAGAAAATTGGACTGAGCGCGAATTTGATGTCTCTCGGAGGCATTGCGATCGCGGTGGGAATCCTCGTCGATTCCGCAGTCGTCATGGTGGAGAATATTCAGTCGCATCTCCAGACGCATGATCGCCAGCATCGCGCGAAGGCTCTCCTCGCGGCGGCGAAAGAAGTCGCGGTGCCGATTCTTTCCGGCGTGGTCATTATTGTCGTTTCGCTGGTGCCGATTCTCAGCCTCACCGGGATCGAAGGAAAACTCTTCCGCCCTCTCGCGCTCACCATCGCGATCTCGATGCTGGTTAGCCTCGTTCTTTCCATCACCGTGATTCCTGTGATCAGCAGCCTCCTCATGAAGAGCGGCTCGGGTCAGGACAATTTTGTGATTCGGGGAATCAAGAAAGTCTATGCCCCATCCCTCCAATTTGTACTCGATCATTTCAAAGCATCGGCCGGTTTTGCCCTCGCGCTTCTCGTCATCAGTGGGATTCTCGGGCTGCGCATCGGTAAGGAATTCCTTCCCTTTCTTGATGAAGGAACTCTCGTCGTGCAGTTTGAAAAACTTCCCACTATCTCTTTGGAAAAATCGCTCGAAATTGATTCCCGCATCGAAGCGGAAATGCTGAAGCTACCTGAAGTCGTCTCCGTGGTCTCGCGAGTCGGGTCGGATGAACTCCGCCTCGATCCGATGGGACTCAATGAAAGTGACGTCTTCTTCGTGACCCGGCCACGCAAGGAGTGGCCCGAGCCCTCAATGGAGGCACTGCATCGCAAGCTCCGCGAAATTCTCGAAGACTTCCCCGGCGTCGCCTACGGATTCACCCAGCCGATTGACATGCGCGTTTCGGAGATGATCTCCGGAGTCAGCTCTGCGGTCGCGATCAAACTCTCGGGTGATGACCTCGACACGCTTGATGCGAAAGCCCGCGAAATCGAGACGATCCTCACCGGGATCGAAGGAGCCGTCGATGTGCAGCGCACTCCGCTCGGAGGTCAGCTCTACCTTAACATTGCGCTAAAACACCGTGAAATGGGGCGACTCGGGCTCAGTGTCGAGCAGGTCAATGCACTCATCACCCAGGCCGTCGCTGGGGAAACGGTGACCGAAGTGATCGATGGAAACCGGCGCATCCCTGTGGTCGTGCGCTACCCGGAAGCCCTTCGCAACTCCGCCGCTGCGCTGAAGAACTTGCAAGTCACGACTCCGGCAGGAAAGCGCATCTTTCTCTCCGATGTTGCGACCCTTCAGGAAGTCGATGGCCCCACCGCGATTGATCGCGAGGACGGTAAACGTGTCGTCGTGTTAGAATCTAATGTCGAGGGTCGCGACGTCGTCGGTTTTGTCAAAGAAGTTGAAGAGACGCTCGCGGAAGAACTCGACCTCCCTCCGGGCTACTTCCTCGATCTCGCGGGTCAGTTTGAAAATCAGGCCCGCGCCAGCAAGCGGCTCGGGGTTGTCGTTCCCTTTGCTCTCCTCGCGATTTTCATGATTCTCCTGAGCACCCTCGGCTCGGCACGGCAGGCCCTTCTGATTCTTGCCAACATTCCCTTCGCGCTCATCGGGGGAATTATTGTGCTCTTTTTTTCCGGGTTCTACCTCAGCGTTCCGGCTTCGGTCGGATTCATTGCCCTGCTCGGTCTTGCGATCATGAACGGGGTCGTCATGGTCATGTTTTTCAACCAACTGCGTGAAGAGGGCAGCAGTATTGAAGAGTCGGTCGTCGATGGCGCGAGACGGCGCGTCCGCCCCGTCATGATGACTGCGATTTTGACGATCCTCGGACTTGTGCCCCTCCTCCTCGCGAGCGGCCCGGGGTCGGAAATTCAGAAGCCACTCGCCGCCGTCGTCGTCGGGGGAACGATCTCGTCCACCGTCCTCACGCTCCTTCTCCTCCCGGCGATGTATCGGGCCGTGGAGGAGTTTGTGGAGAGACGAGTCGAAAACAAGTCGGTCTAATCCGAGCTATGTATTTGCCATGCCGATCAGGGCGGGAGCGCTAGGGCAACCTCGATATCAAGGTGCCCGCTTCGCCATTTAGAATTTTGAGGGCATCTTCCATCGCTCCGATTCCGGCCCCGCGCCCGCCCGAATTCATGAAGTCGCATCCTGCCTCGATCTTCGGGCGGATCGTTCCTTCCTCGAACTCGCTCCTATCGATTTCGGTCGCCTCAATCCTCGAAAGCTTCTCCGCTTCCTCCGTTCCCCATCCGGTGTAGACCCCATCGACATCTGTGAGCATGAGGAGGAAATCGAAGCCCAGATGAGTGGCCAAAACACCGGCAGTCCGATCCTTATTCACGACCGCTTCGACGCCGTGAAAAAGCCCGTCCTCCTTCACTACGGGGACTCCGCCACCTCCGGCGCAGATCACAAAATAGCCGGATTCAAAGAGCAGGCGAATGGCATCAATTTCCAACACTTCCACTGGCATCGGAGAAGCCACGACCCGTCGATAGCTGTCGCCATCTCGCTTGAAGACCCAACCCATCTCACGCACCAACCGCTCTGAGCCCGCCTCGACATATCCGGGGCCAACGAATTCCGAAGGCGACGAAAAGGCAGGATCGGAAGCATCCACTAAAGTCTCCGTGATCAAGTTCACCACCTTCCGATCCGGCATCTGATTCTCAATTTCTCTCCCGAGCATGTAGCCCAGCATCCCCTCGCTTTGTGCCCCGATGACATCGAGCGGATACGGACAAACCGTCTCGCTGCAGGCCGCCGCCTGGAGCGCGATGAGGCCGACTTGAGGACCATTCCCATGTGTCAGGACCACCTCATGTAGAGAAGCGACTTCGCGAACCGCCCGACTCGCGATCCGAATGTTGGCCCGCTGAATTTCTGTGTCCAGCGGTTCGTCCCGTTTTAAAAGAGCGTTCCCTCCCAGTGCAATCACGACCTTCATTCTTTCCTTTCCTGTTTGAATGAAGCATTGCCCCTCAGCGCGGAAACCTCCGCGCTTCTCTTGGCGGGAAATGAGCCACGATTGCCCTCCTCGGCCTTTTTGGAGTGACGCCAACCCGACAACAAAATCGGCTTAATTCGGGCCAAACGCAGCAAAGTATCCCCGAAGCTTTCTCTCTATCTTTAGCTAAGCCCTCAAACCACGCTTCCCTCATGAAACCAACATTCCGCCACTCCATCGCCCTCCTCTCCGTTCTCTTAATCGTGACCGCTTTGCTTCTCATGCAAACCCGCACCAGCGAGGAGGATCTACCCACCTGGCCGACAACGGTGCCGACCGGGAAGATTGATTTCAAAAAAAGTGTTCGCCCCCTTCTCATCATCAACTGCCTCGAATGTCACAACAGCGAAGACGCAAAAGACAATGGGAATCTCAGCCTCGAAACCCGCCAGCTTGCGATGACGACGGGCAATCACCCTCCCGTTATCGTACCCGGGAATCCAGATGACAGTCTTCTCATCAAAGTCCTGACCCTCGAAGGTATTCATCTGCAGGCAATGCCGCCCACTCCCGACAAAATCTGGGGAGTGAGAATGGAAATCCTCCGACGCTGGATCGAAGAGGGTGCCGATTGGCCTGAAAGCATTCCCCTCGTCCACCCCCGGGAGATCAAGGAATGGTAGACCTCTTCGCGAGTAAGTGGCGGAGAGGGAAGGAATCGAACCAACCCCGGTAAGGATCACTCACCGACAACGGTTTTGAAGACCGCGGGGCCCACCAGGTGCCCATCTCTCTCCTTTGTTGCGAGGCCGGAATGTGGGGTGTTCCGGCGGATACGTCAATCTCGATGACGCAGGGATTTGCGGAAGCCGGTCTCACGTTCACGCTACTTCGGAAGGCATCCTTTCTAACCTCCAGCCGCAACCGGATGCGAAATCTGGAGGGGCGAGATCCTGCTCGACCGCGGTGGATAGGGCCAAGAAACAGGCAAAATCACCTGTGATTCTATATTGATAGACCGAAAATACCCGCACAAATTGAATGAGTGCATAATTTATCTGGTTAATTTCGCTTGCAAACTCGCACAAGTTAACGTAACGCAATGAGTGCCCTTTCAAAAGAACCCCGCAACATCGAAATATTGCGGGGTCCAAGAAAGGACTTCGACTGAACGAAACCCCATCTGTGGTAGAAAAAGGTTAGCTCATTCGAGGTCGGTCATCAAGGGGGAATCGGCATCCGCCCCCTTCAACCGCAATTCGAAAAGAATGAGCACAAATACACCAAAACAACAATGGCCAGGTAAATCTGGCAAGAGCTACGAGTATCACGTCTACAAGATCGGAGAGACGTTTAAGGATGAAGCAGGGAATTACATTTTCTGCAAGATTAACGCTGCCGGAAAGTGGGAGCCTCAGTATATCGGACAGGCAAAAAGCCTGAAAGATCGTATTGGGAATCATAATCAGGAAGCCTGTGCGAAACGAAATGGGGCAACCCATATCCACGCACATCTCAACGCACAGGAAGTAAACCGCCTTGCGGAAGAGAAGGACCTCATTGAGAACTTCAAACCCGTCTGCAACACCCAGCACGCTGGATAACCCTATGGAAACGAAGCAGTCCTTCCTCAAAGAAATCGCCGAAGTGCGGATTGGTCTCACCCTTCGGGGTCCTGATGCGTCTCGACAGACTGACGAGGAAGGGCTGCACCTTCTCAAAATTGGCGACATCGAAGAGAGTGGGAAAATTCACATCAAGTCCCCGCATCTCATGGCCGTGACAAGCGCGATGGAGCGCTTTCGGGTTACTCCCGGCGATATTGTGGTCGCCAATCGCGGCACACGCATGACCGCTGCCCTCGTCGATCATGAAATCGATGCCATCGCCGGCGGGCAAATTTACATCGTCCGCGCCAACCGGAAGAAAGTGCTTCCGGAATACCTCTGGTGGTTCCTCAACCGGCCTTCGACTCAGAAATTCCTTCAATACCGCGCCAAAGGGAGCTACGTGAAGACCATCCCGGTTCAGCTTCTTCGGGAAGAACTCGCAATTCCCCTCCCCTCTCTTGAAACTCAGCAGCAAATCGCTGAGTTTGCTCAACTTTCCCTGCGTGAGGCTCAGATCCTCAAACAACTTTCCAAGCTGAAATCCACCTATCGGGATGCGCTCTTCGCGGAGATGCTCTCCAGAGAAGAATAGCCCTGCGCCCCCCGTTATCCCCCTCAATGCCTTTCCCCCTTTTTTAATCCCCTTCCCCAATCATGAGCCAAGTGAACCAATCTGAAATCAACGACATCGCGTGGAAGGCCTGCGATACCTTTCGTGGGGTCGTCGATCCGTCCGACTACAAGAACTACATCCTCGTGATGTTGTTCTGGAAATTTATCTCCGATCTGTGGCGGGATCGGCGGGATCAATATTTGAAGGAGTATGATGGCGACGAAACGCGGGTCACCCGTCGTCTTGCTCGCGAGCGATTCAAGCTTCCCGATGGGTGCGATTTCCTTACCGTCTACGCCAAGCGGAACGATCCCAAAATTGGCGAGATCATGGATGTCGCTCTGGACACCATCGAAGAAGAGAACAAGGCGAAACTTGAAGGGGTCTTCCGGGAAGTCAGCTTCAACAATGAGTCCAAGCTCGGACAAACCAAGGATCGAAACGCACGGCTCAAGCATCTCCTCGAAGACTTCAACGACGAGAAACTCGATCTTCGCCCTTCTGTGATTGGCGACGAGGACGTCATCGGAAACGTCTACGAATACCTCCTCGAGCGCTTCGCTTCCGGAGCCGGGAAAAAAGCGGGCGAGTTCTACACGCCGGGACAGGTTTCCCGGTTGCTGGCTCGTCTCCTTGATCCCAAAAAAGGCGACACGATTTGTGATCCTGCCTGCGGTTCTGGTTCGCTTTTGATCAAGGTCGGCACCCAGGCCGATGAGCGGGATTTCGCGCTCTACGGACAGGAGAGCAACGGCACGACGCTCGCGCTCTGCAAGATGAACATGTTCCTCCACGGGATGGACAATTTCCGGATCGAGTGGGGCGACACGCTCCGGAATCCCCGCCTCATCGAAGACGACAAGCTTCAGAAGTTCGACATCGTCGTCGCGAACCCTCCCTTCTCGCTCGATAAGTGGGGCGAGCTTCAGGAGAAAGACGACAAGGGCCGGACGACGACGATTGGCGAGACCGACCCGTTTCTTCGTTTCACGCGGGGCATTCCTCCGAAGTCGAAGGGCGATTACGCCTTCATCCTGCACATGATCGAGACCGCCCGCGAAGGATCGGGCAAGGTGGGAGTCGTCGTTCCTCACGGCGTTCTCTTTCGAGGCGGAGCCGAGGGGAAAATCCGAACGGCCTTGATTCAGGAGAATCTACTGGAAGCGGTCATCGGACTTCCGCAAAACCTCTTTTTCGGAACGGGAATTCCGACCGCGATCCTCATTTTCAACAAGGGCAAGACGAGCAGCGATGTTCTGTTTATTGACGCGGCGAGAGAGTTTGATGACGGGAAAAATCAGAATCGAATGACTGTTGAGCATCTCGACAAGATCTTGAAGACCTTTGAGGAGAAGGAGACGATCGACCGGTATTCCTATCGCGCGACTCCGCAGGAGATTGCAGACAATGACTACAACCTCAATATCCCGAGGTATGTCGATACGTTTGAGGAGGAGGAGGAAGTGGATTTGCCTGCGGTGAAGAAGCGGATTTCGGAGTTGGAGGATGAGCTGGTGGAGGTGCAGGGGAAGATGAAATCGTTTCTAGAGGAGCTGAGCTCTTAGTCGGATACCTTCCTCAATTAGCATGACAAAACAAACTCCATTAGGTCCTCTTCCTATCGATTGGTCTTGTGCACCAATTGGCCGCATATGCAAAGTTGCATCTGGTGGAACGCCTTCCAGAAAAAACTCCGAATATTGGGGAGGAAATATAAGGTGGGCGAAAACTGCAGAGCTCAACCAGATATTCATTAATTACACATCTGAAGGAATTACAGAGGCTGGATTAAAAAACTCCTCCGCAAAGGTTTTCCCAGCCGGAACAATCTTGATGGCATTATACGGGCAAGGAAAAACACGCGGCATGGTTGGATTGTTACAAATCGAAGCTGCAATTAATCAAGCCTGTGCAGCTATAGAACCTAGTGATTGTTTAGAAACTGAATTCCTCTTTCAATATCTGAGATCGAAGTACACTAACATCAGGAATTTGAGTAATACCGGTGGGCAGGAAAATCTTTCTGGGGACATTGTGAAGGGAATTCAAGTCCCACTCCCTTCCCTCCCCGAGCAAAAGAAGATCGCCGAGATCCTTTCCACCTGGGACGACGCACTGGAGAAGCTGGATGATCTCATCAATGCAAAAGTGAAACAAAAGCACGGCCTCATGCAGCAACTCCTCACCGGCAGGAAGCGGTTACCGGGGTTTGCGGGTGAGTGGCGTGAAAAAAGCCTTGGGCAACTGTTCAAGCATAGAAAAGAGACGAAAAGAGGAGATTTGCGGCTTCTCTCAATTACCGCGAGTAGAGGAGTTATTGATAGAAGCGAATTGGAAAAGAAGGATTCTTCAAATGCTGATAAATCCAAATATTTACGGATTGCACCTGGGGACATCGGGTACAACACCATGCGAATGTGGCAGGGCGTGTCTGCGCTTTCGTCCTTGGAGGGAATCATAAGCCCTGCTTACACTGTTTGTATTCCGCAAAGGGAAATTCGGGGAGAATTCGCAGCCCATTTCTTCCAACTTCCCAAAATAGTTTCTTTGTTCCATCGCTACTCCCAAGGCTTGGTTTCCGACACGCTAAATTTGAAGTTCCCAAACTTTGCACAGATTTCGGTGACAGTGCCTGATGATCTCAAAGAACAAGCCGCTATCGCCGCCGTCCTCGACACGGCCGATCAGGAAATTTCCCTTCTCAAACAAAAGCGCAACGCCGTCGACGAACAAAAGCGCGGTCTCATGCAGCAACTTCTCACGGGCAAGGTTCGTGTAAAACTGGAGGCGGCGGAAGCATGAAGGCCCACCCGGTTCGCATGACGACCCAACAGGGTTGGGTCATCGATCATACCCTGTTAAGTCGTCATCCATTCGGACAAGACGGCTCAATTTCCCCGGAATTTCACGAGATTTCCTCCGATATCCGTGGTTTCATTTCATTAATAAACCGGGCACGCCTCTCGACGATGCGCAACTTGTCCGGTATTTTTTTGCCCACCTCCCGGTCCTGTTGGAACGATCGCTTTCCCGGTGAAAGGAGGGCGGCGTGACTCGCTCTTCAAATTCCGATTCGCTGCCGAAATTTCACCGCTTCATCGATGAGATGGGCGATACTACCTTTTTCGGGAAAGGCCGAAAATGGATCGTGGGAAGTGAAGGAGTGTCCCTTTCCTTCGGACTTGGACTCATCAAATTCAAATCCCCCATCGAGGATATCCGCCAGCAGGTCATCTCCCTACAGACCGAAGTCGAACAGGATCCTTTTCTGAATGTCATTCCCAGTGTCGAAAAACGAATCCAGAGTGGTGGCTTTTTCTTTCACGGCTGCAAAGACACTCCGGATGTTCGCTCTGTCTTTTTCCGATTCATTAAGGAATTAGACTGCGAAGCCGAAATCGTCGTCGCGAGAAAGATCGAAGGCATGTTTGAAAAACGACACCAATCAGATGAGAAGCTCTTCTATGCAGAGGTCCTTTCTCACCTCATCAAATCGAGAGTCAAGCGTAAGGGCAAGTTGATTCTCAACGTCGCGGAACGAGGTTCATCCACTCGTGAGAAAGTGCTCTCTCAAGCACTGGAAATGGCATTGGAGCAGGCTGGGACAAAATGGAAGGGAGATCTAGGAAGCGACGTCGTTTTCAACGTTCAAACTCCGAGAACCGAACCGCTTTTAAACGTAGCCGATTACTTGTGCTGGGCTATCCAGCGCGTCTTTGAGCGTGGTGAAACTCGCTTCTACGACTTCCTGCAACCCAAATACCGAGTGGTCGTCGATCTCTACGATTCAGCGAATTACGAACAGAATCGAAATTATTACACCACCAAAAACCCACTCACCTCTGAAAATAAATTGGACCCGCAGAACACCTGAGCTCAAAAAAGAGCGACGCCATGGAGACGACTTTCAGTGCACGCAGGCCCAGTTTTAGTATCGCACAATTTCAAGGTGTAAACCAGCAAAATCACATGGCTGCCCCTTCTTATCTCGAATCCCACATCTCGCAGATCCCCGCCTTGCAGCTTCTGCAAAAGCTGGGCTTCACCTTTCTCACGCCCGAAGAGGTCGCGGTGGAACGGCGGGGCAAGCTTCGCTTCGTGATTCTCGAAAACATTCTCACGAGGCAACTGCATCGCCTGAACCGCTTCGAGGTCAAAGGCCACGAGCATCGCTTCTCGGACGAGAGCATCGCCAAGGCGGTCGAGATGATGCGTGAGCCGCTCTACGATGGCCTCGTCCGGACGAGTGAGAAAATTTACGATCTCCTCACGCTCGGGGAGAGCTTTGAGCAGAAGGTGAATGGGGAAACGCGCAGCCCGCAGCTCCGCTTCATCGACTGGGAGAATCCTCACAACAATGTCTTTCACATCGCCGCTGAATTCGAAGTCGAGCGCAGCGGAAGCAAAAAGACGCGGCGGCCGGACATTGTCTGCTTCGTCAACGGAATCCCCTTTGTCGTGATCGAATGCAAACGCCCCAACGAAAAGCATTCCCTCGAAGCAGCGATCTCACAGAATCTCCGCAATCAGGAGAGCGAGGAGATTCCCCAGCTCTATTTGTATTCTCAACTTATTCTCGGGATCAATAAGAATGAAGGCTCCTACGCGACGACGGGAACGCCCTTGAAATTCTGGTCGAAGTGGCGTGAGATGGGCGACATCAGCGAGACGGTCGACGAACTCGTCAATGAAGCCCCCCGCAAGGAGGCTCACGAGAAGCTCTTCGCGGGGATGTTCGCCTTTGCGAAGGAGGAGTTCGAGAAACGAGCGGTCGAGAAGATCACGCCAACGGAGCAGGATGCCTTTCTCTACTCTCTCTGTCGCCCCGAGCGGCTCATCGAGTTGGCCCGCCAATACATCCTCTACGATGAAGGCGGGGCCGTGAAGAAGATCGCTCGCTACCAGCAATACTTCGCGGTGAAGCGCACTCTCGAACGCGTCCGCCAGCGGACCCCGGAAGGCAATCGCAAGGGCGGCGTGATCTGGCACACCCAGGGTTCCGGCAAGTCGCTCACAATGGTTCTTTTCGGAAAGGCGCTTGCGCTGGATCAAGGGATTGAGAATCCGCGCATCGTCATCGTGACGGACCGGATCGATCTCGATGAGCAGATTTGGAAAACCTTTCAGCAATGCGGCAAAAGCCCGCAACAGGCCAAGACCGGCAAGCACCTCGTGAAACTTCTCAAAGGCGACAAGGCGGATGTGATCACGACGATCATCGACAAATTTCACGCGGCCTCGAAGTCGGGGGCCTTCGTCAACGAAGACGATAATCTCTTCGTGCTCGTCGATGAAAGTCACCGCAGCCAATACGGGGAAGCGAATACGCGGATGCTCAAGTCGCTGCCGAACGCCTGCTTCATCGGCTTCACCGGCACGCCGCTGATGAGCGGCGAAAAAGACACGGCGGCGAAGTTCGGCGGCTTCATTGAGCCCGCTTACACGATTCGGGACGCGGTCGAAGACAAGGCGGTCGTCCCGCTTTTCTACGAAGGCCGTCATGTCATGCAGGATGTGAACAAAAAGGGCATCGATAACATGTTCGAGAGTCTCTCCGAAGGTCTCACCCCGGAGCAGAAAGCGGATCTGAAACGGAAATTTTCGGGCCGCGACGAACTGAACCGGCTCGACTCGCGTCTCTACCTCATCGCCTGGGATATTTCTCAGGATTATGCCAAGAACTGGAAAGGGACAGGCTTCAAAGCACAGCTCACCGCGCCCGGAAAAAAGGAAGCGATCCGATTGAAGGAGCTGCTCGATGGTTTTGGCAAAGTGACTTCCGAGGTGGTCATTTCGCCGCCGGACGATCGGGAAGGTGATGACAAAACCAAATCGGATGAAACCGTGCTCCGCTTTTGGAAAGGGATGATGGAGAAATACAGCTCCGAGAAAGAATACAATCGGAACATCATCGAATCGTTCAAGAAACGCGACAACCCGGAGATCATTATCGTCGTCGAAAAATTGCTCACGGGATTCGACGCCCCTCGAAACCGGGTCCTCTACATCGCAAGGAATCTGAAGGAGCACAATCTCCTGCAAGCCATCGCAAGGGTGAACCGTCTCTATGACGGAAAAGACAATGGCCTCATCATCGATTACTACGGCGTCGTCGAACAACTCAGCGAGGCGCTGGAGCTTTACACCGCCTTGGGGAAGAAGTTCGACAAGGAGGATCTCGAGGGAACGCTCACGAATCTAAGCGAGGAACTGAAGAAGCTCCCCGATCAACATGCGGCGGTGTGGAAGTTCTTCGAGAAGATCAGAAACAAGGACGACGCCGAGGCATTCGAGCTCGCGTTGGAGGAGGATACGACCCGCGACGCTTTTTACACCGCGCTCTCTCACTTTAACAGGACGCTCAAGCTCGCGCTCTCAAGTCTCCACTGGATCAAGGACACTCCCGAGGACGAGATTGATCGCTACAAAAATTCCGCCAAGTTTTTCTATGGTCTCCGCGGAAGTGTCAAAATCCGCTACGCTGAGGAAATCGACTATCGCGAGTATGAAGCGCAGATCGAAAAGATGCTGAACAATTTCGTTCAGGCCAGCGAGATCGTGCAAGTCGTCGATCCAGTGAACATCTTTGAACGGGAAGCCTTCGAAGCCGAGGTTGATAGGCTCAAGACCCCTCGCGCGAAAGCGGATGCGATCGCGAACCGGACGAAGAAGACGATCACGGAACGAATGGATGAAGACCCGTTCTTTTACCGCAAGCTCTCTGTCCTCATTGAGCAGGCGATCGAGGACTACAAGAACGCCCGGATCAGTGAGTCTGAGTATCTCACCAAGGTCATCGACTACATGGAGCAAACCCGGCAAGGTCGCAACGAGGAGGGTCCCGAGGCACTGCGGGAAAGAGACCTCGCGCGGGCCTTGTTCGGCTCGCTCAAAGAACAGCTCGCCGGAACTCTCAACACGGGCGGAAACGAAAGCGGAAGTGGCAAAGGCTCAAGCAAAGTGCGGGAACCGGATTCCCCTTCCTACGGATCGAACAAAAAACCGAAGACGACGCCGGAATCCGTTCTCGCTGAAGCCGCCTGCCACGTCGAGGACATCATCCGGCAACACAGCATTATCGGGTGGAGGGAAAATGTGGATGCTCAGAATCGGATGCGAAACGAGATCGATGACTATCTTTTCAGCCTTCAGTCCGAACATGGGATCGGGCTGACCTTCGATCAGATGGATGCTTTTATCGAATCCGCGATCAGTATCGCCCGGAACCGGACGCAGGATGTTTGAGGACGGAATCCTCCCGACGCGAGCGGGCGACTGCAAGCTCATGCGCTCGTCGCGAAGAACTCTCGCGATCAGTGTCCTCCCCGACGGAAGCGTCGAACTGGTGGCTCCCGAAGCGGCAAGTGCAGAAGCCATCATCGCGAAGGTAGAAAAACGAGCGGGCTGGATCGCGAGCAAACGCTGGGAGTTTTCCCAACTCAACGTGACGAAGCCGATCTTGCTTTATCGGTCCGGGGCAACGCATCGCTATCTCGGAAAACAGTATCGATTGAAGGTGGCGAAAGCAGAGTTGGCGAACATCAGGCTGAAGGGAGCTTTCTTCCACATCGAAACTCCCAACACTTCTGAAGCGGCCGTCGAACAGCTCCTCAATCAATGGATGCGGGACAAAGCGCTCGCGCAGTTTTCAAAACGCTTGCTCGGGTGGGAAAAGTGGTGTGAGCGAAATGATCTCCCGAAGCCAAAACTCCAGCTCCGATCCATGTCGAAGCGCTGGGGAAGCGCCCATCTCAGCGGCAAAATTTTGCTCAATCCGGATCTCGTGCGGACCCCGTCGATTTGTATCGACTACGTGATCGCCCACGAAGTCTGCCACCTCAAAGAACCGAATCACGACACGCCATTCTTCAGGCTTCTCGGCCAGGTCTTTCCAAATTGGAGAGAGGTAAAACTTCGGCTGGAGCAGGCTGAGTTTTAGAGTGCTGCAGACTAATCGCCAAACCTCAGGATTCGGCCTCGTTCAGCTCGAACCATTTCCCGGGCCCGTGAACGGAGATCGCAAGCGAAGAGAGAACATCCATTCCGATTAACATGTCATACTCGACATGACTGCACGGAGGAGAAACTGCCTGCAAGGCACGAAACTCGATTCGATCCACCTCGTCGTCAATTTTTTGCTCGTCGTGAACCGCATCCAGGATTGCCAGGGAGATATCGTAGTTCGGATATTTGATGTCTTCCCCCTCGCGCAGAGAAAATCCATAGACACTGCAGAAGCCTCGGGCCGACAGTCTCAGCTTTTCGATGATGGGCCGATAGACGACAGAAAGCGAAGCACCGGTATCGATCAGACCTATTCCCCGCACATCATCGGGAACCGGCTCCATCATATTATTAAGGGCGTTGCGCCGGGGAGCCGAAACCCCGATGCTAACAGGGACAAGAAGGTGGTTCCCCTCTTCGATCTTAAAACGCATCCGTTCGTTTGAACGTATTAACGGAAAGGCGTGAAGATGCAGTGAACATCTTCGTCCGGAGACTCAATTTGCTTCACGAAAAATTCGCCCTCAAAAGACAACTCGTAACCGCGATTCAAAGCTTCTTCATAAGTCTCAAAAGCTCCTATGCACCCTTGATCGTGGATCAAAACGAAGTGCCCATGAGTATAAGATACACGGAGCTGTGGCAGGAGGCGTTCGAATGCTTCCTGGTTTTTCGTGAAGGTTTCAGGTTGGTCTATGAGCATGACAGGAGCGATGCTATCGCCAACGGTTCGATATTCAATAGAAAATAGCCCCATATCAAGGCTCCGTTGTCTAGCATCCTTTTAAGTCTAAGGCCTGAAACGGAAAAATAACAGTGGGAATTTATCCTCTCAAATTTTGAATTCAGGTGAAAACCACGATCCTTCCTGTCGCAAACTTCGGGACAGATTGACTGAACGCCGCCCCTCCCCAAGTGAACCACTCACCCGCCGGCCACTGCGGCGATGATCTCAATCGCTTCGTCCACTTCCGCCTCAGTCGTGAAAATCGACAGACTCAATCGCAGACTACTGAACGCTTTTTCATCCGAGAAGCCCATCGCCTTCTGAACGTGGCTGGGCATTCCTTTGCCGGTCATGCAGGCACTCCCGGCGGAGCACTGAATCCCCGCGGCGTCGAGTTTCGGGAGGAGTTCGGCGGCAGTTTTCCCCGGAAACGAAACGTGGGCGACGTTCCCGGTGCGATGCTCTCTCGATCCGTTGAACTCAACCCTCTTGAGTCGCTCACCTAACCCTGTTTCGAGCCGGTCTCTGAGCGTGGCGACGCGGTCGAGGTCTCCGTTTTGAGCGGATTCCATCATGATCGCAGCCGCTTCGCCGAGGCCGACGATGTAAGGCACGTTCTCGGTGCCGCTGCGGTGACCACCTTCCTGCCCCCCACCGCGAATCATCGGCTCGAAGGGGGTTCCTTTGCGGATAAAAAGAGCCCCGACTCCTTTGGGTGCGTGGAACTTGTGTCCGCTGATGGAGAGGAAATCGACGGGGACTTCGTCGACGCGGACGGAGATTTTTCCGACGGCCTGAATCGCATCGGTGTGAACCCACCATCCGGCGGCTTTTGCGATTTCGGTGGCTTCCGCCATCGGTTGAATGACGCCAGTCTCGTTGTTCGCCCACATGAGGGAGACGAAGCCGGGTTTGGTTCTTTCAACGGCCGCGGAAAGCTCTGCCAGGTCGAGCCTTCCGTCGTCATGGACCCCGACGCGCGCGACCTCGAATCCGACTGCGGCCATCGCTTCGGTCGGCCGGAGGACGGCGCTGTGTTCGATTTCGCTGACGACGACCTTCGAAGATTTCCGCCCGATCTCGCGGGCGAGCGACTTGATCACCATGCTGTTCGACTCGGTGCCGCATCCGGTGAACACGATCTCATCGGGGCTTGCGCCAATGAGGGCGGCGACTTGTGCACGGGCCGTTCCGAGCGCGGCTTTGACCTCGCGCCCGGCCGCATAGCCACTCGATGGGTTGTGCCAACGGCCCGTCAGAAAAGGCATCATCGCTTCGACGACGCGCGGGTGAACTTGAGTCGTCGCGTTGGAATCGAGGTAGATCATGTGGGGAAGGAGTTGAGAAGAAAGGAGTCGAGGAGGAAAGAATCAGGGAATGAGTGATGGTGCCAGTTTGATGATCTCTTTGGCGGCTTTGGTGATTGCGGCTTCATCGTGAGACGGGAGCGGGACCTTTCCCGACGGGACAGGGTAATTCCCGCTGCCATCGACGGTGTAGCGGGTGTCATAGTGTTCGGTGAGGAGCTCGCTCACGAAGGGGTGCCACTCCCCCGCTTCGGTCATGGTTTTCCAGCGGGCGAGGGTCGCTTTGGAATGAAAGCCGGCAAGGCGGTCGATGGTGTCATGGACGCGCCCGAGATTACCGATCCATTCTTCGTAATCTCCGGCGAGATATCGCGCACGGGCTTCAACGGGCGAATCCACTTCGATGACAGGTGAGTCTTTCAGCTTTTGCCAAAGCGGATTCGGCAGATTTAGGCGCCCGATCTTGGCACTTTCGGCCTCGATATACACGGGGCGTGAGAAGTCAATCTTCTCAAGCTTTTCATAAATAAGCGACTCGAACTGCTTTTGCGCCGGTTGAGGATCGTGAGGATCACCACCGAAGACCGAACCCTTATGATTCGCCATTCCCTCGAGATCGATGACTTGCTCACCGGTCCGATCCATCTCGGCGAGGAGCAAGGTCTTGCCCGCCCCCGTGTAGCCATTGAGCACCACGAGCTTGAGCGTCGGCGCTTTCATTTCGATGACTTCGACGACCAGTGAACGATAGGCTTTGTATCCCCCGCTGATAAGACTGACGTCCCACCCAATGTCATTCATGACCGTCGCCATGCTGCCGGAACGTTGCCCGCCACGCCAGCAGTAGACGAGCACCCGGTAGTCTTTCGGCTTATTGGCAAGATGGGTCTCAAGATGAACCGCAATATTTTTGGAAACGAGCGCCGCCCCGATTTTCCGGGCATCGAAAGCGGAAACCTGCTTGTAAATGGTGCCGACCTTGGCTCGTTCGGCGTCGTTGAGGACAGGCAGACTGATGGCTCCGGAGATCCGGTCCTCCTCATACTCACCTGGGGAGCGGACGTCAATGATCTCATCAAACACGGTGAGGTCGGCGGGGAGGACAATATTCTCAACGTGGCGGCTCATAAAACATGGGCGAACGACAACCCTCGATTGGGAGCGTTCAAGAAAACTTACAACTTTATTATCACGAATTTACGGAATTTTCTGGCACGACAACCCCAGTCATCTGTATACTCTGTGTTGAAGCGATGACTTAATGCCGTCGCGCCAACCAATCAATAATATGAAAAAATTAATCGCAACACTTGCTGTGGCGATCCTTGCACTTGCTCCAGCAGCAATGGCGGGTGAAGTCACTTACATTGCCGGCATGACCGGCGTCACATGAGGCGGATGTAAAAGAGATGTCAGTTCGGCATTCTCATCACTTCCGGGAGTTGTTCTCGACGAGGACGGAAAAGCTAAAGTCACCATTGATAACGGTGAAGAAGCTGGAACTCAAAAAGTGACTGTGGTCACCGATGGTTCTGAGGAAATCAGCCAGGAATCTGCCATCGAGTCTCTCGGTGACAAGGCAAGCCGCTACGTTGTCCAGTCATGGGCTGTCGAAGCTGCCGAGGAGTCCTGAAATTCCTTTTGACCGGTTACCGGTTAACTAATTCGTAAAAGAGCCCCGTTGCACCAGCGACGGGGCTTTTTTTTCGCCCGAATGCTGCTGTAACAATTGGAAAAGCGTCATGGCGCGGCGCCCCGCTCTATGGTTAAATAGTGAGTTGAAATGGCGGACCCTCCCTACAGCTCAAAGGAGACAGTTGATCCTGATACCGGATTGCAACTTCCGCCGCATTTGCAGCGAAAGCTGGAAGCCTTTCAGCAACGCCTCTGGTCCATCAAGATTGCAGAGGGCGCGCTCGCGGGAATCATCGGATTGGGACTCACTTTTCTTGTCGTTTTCACGATCGACCGTTTCATCGACACGCCGCAGATCGTCCGCGTCGTCCTGCTCGTTTTGGGCTTCGCGGTCCCCGCGTTTGCCATTCCAATGCGGTGGAATCGCTGGGTCAAAAAGCAGCGCTCTCTGGAGCAGATCGCCCGACTCCTCCGGCGTCAATTTCCGCGACTCGGCGATGAGCTGCTCGGCATTGTTGAATTATCGAAATCAAAATCCGCGCAATCGAGTCGCGTCCTCGTCGAAGCGGCGATGGCTCAGGTCGATGAGCGGGTTAAATCACGCGACTTTGACGCTGCCGTGCCCGCCAATCGTTATGGACTCTGGTTAGGATCAGCGCTGACGGTGATGGCCGTTTCTCTCCTCCTCGTCTTTCTCGTTTCCGACGCGGCACGCAGTTCTCTGGCGCGATGGATCACGCCCGGCAAGAGCATCGAGCGATATACCTTCGCGCAGATCGATCCTCTCCCGAAAGAAGTGGTCGTCCCCTACGCGGAATCTTTTAACCTCAATCCAACGCTCACGGAGGACACAGACTGGAGCCCCGGCAGCGCCACCGTGAAGCTTCCCGGCAAAACAAAACTCACGACAACTCGTGAGGGCGACCGCTTCGATTTCACGGTCCCGCCACAGAAAGAGAATGGCTCCCTCGCGGTCCGCGTCGGTGATGAATACCAAAAGATCTCCGTCACTCCTCTCTCCCGTCCAGAGTTGACCACTCTCACCGCGAGCCTCCGACTTCCGGATTATCTGCTCTACGAAAGGGATCTCATTATCCCGATTCGGGGCGGCTCTCTCTCCGTCGTGAGAGGAGCCGTCGCCACGGTCACCGGCGAAACCTCGCGGGACCTGGCCTCAGCGGAGTCCGATCTCGGAGAAGCGACCGTATCGGGCAATGCTTTTTCCACGACGCCAGTCAAAATCGAAGAATCAGTCACGCAGAGCATCACCTGGAAAGACATTCATGGACTCACCGCGAAAAGCGCTCTTGAATTGGAAGTCACTCCGGTCGATGACCGCGAGCCCGATGTCTTTGCGAGGCAACTCACGAAGGAACGAATCATTCTCCCCGATGAAGTGGTCTCCTTCGACGTATCTGCGGCAGATGACTTCGGCATTTCCACGCTCGGCCTGGAATGGCACGGTCAGATAACCGCCGAAGGAACCCACTCGGCAAAGGGGGAAAAGGCCGTCGCCGCCGGAGGTCCTGAAAAGCGGGATCTCGAGACCCGCGCCACCTTTTCTGCGGCCCGTGAGGGTATCCCTCCCCAGACGATTCAGATCCGCGCCTTTGCCGAAGATTACCTTCCCGACCGGGAACGCAGTTATTCGCCGACTTTCATCCTCCATGTCCTCAGCCCGCAGGAACATGCCGAGTGGCTCACGCAGGAATTCGGAAAGTGGTTTCGCAATGCCCGAGAGGTCTACGAGCGGGAAAAACAGCTCAATGAATTGAACGAAGCCCTCGCGGAGCTCTCTGCCACCGAACTCGACACGCCGGAAAACCGCCGCAGCCTCGGTGAACAGGCCTCGGCTGAAGCCGCGAACGGAAAAAAGCTCGACGCCCTCACCGAAGCCGGAAGAGGACTCGTGAAGCAAGCGACAAAGAACGATGAATTCGATGCCGATCGTCTCGAATCGTGGGCCGAAAAAATGCGCACCCTCGACGAAATCGCAAACCGGAAGATGCCCTCCGTTTCCGATAAACTCCGGCAGTCATCGCGCGCGCAGGGTGCCGAAGCGGTCGCGATGGAATCTGATCTCGCGGCCACCGAACCCGGGGCGCAGGAAAAAGATGAGCCAACCAGTCCCGCTCAGGAAAAGCTCGACGAAGCGATCGAGGAACAGGAAGAGCTCCTCGCTGAGTTTGCCAAAGTTGCTGATGAACTGCAGGAGATCCTTGCCAGCCTTGAAGCGAGCACCTTCGTGAAACGCCTCAAAGCGGCCGCAAAGGTGCAGACCGAGATTGCCGGAACCTTCGACGAGACGCTCAACGCAGGGTTCGGTCTCCCGCGCCACCGCATCGAACAGCAACTCCGCGATGTCGGCAGCGAAGTCGCCGAAACTGTCGAAGAGCAGAGCAGCCGGGTTTATGAGATCCAGACCGATCTCGAAGCCTACTACCAGCGAAAGCAGGACGAAACCTACAAGAATGTCCTCGATCAAATGAAGGAGTCGTCCGTGGTCTCCCGCCTCAAAGAAATCGGACAGTCTTCGGAAGGCAATCTCAGCGGCCTCTCGATTTCCTCAGCCGAATACTGGTCAGACACCCTCGATCGATGGGCCGAAGAATTGGTCGCCGCCGCGGAAGAAAACAAGGAAGGAGATGGAGAATCAAAGGAGGGACTCCCTCCCGAGATCGTCCTCGCGATCATGAAAGTGCTCCAGGAGCAGATGTATCTCCGCGATGAAACTCGCGAGATGGAGTCCGTTAAGCCAGCCCTCGCGCTTGAGGTTTTTCAATCAAAAGTCCGCCCGCTCGAGCTCACGCAACAGGATCTCCGTGAGCGGATCGATTTCGTGATGGACGACATTCGTGAACTTCCTGACGGGGAGAGTGTTTTTGGCTCCGAGCTCCAGCTTCTCAATCTCGTCTCTGACACAATGCGACAGGCCCGCGGCGTCCTCGCGCGCCCCGACACCGGACCGGAAGCGATCGCCGCGCAAACCGAAGCGATTGAGCTCCTCTTGCAATCGAAACGCCAACAAAGCAAAGGCGGTGGTGGTGGCGGCAGCTCACCGGGTTCCGGCTCTTCGGCAGGGGGAAACAGTTCCTCGGCGCTCAGTGACATCAGTCTTCCTGAGGGCGAACGACGCAGCGCTAACGCCGGCACCCGAGATGTCGAGCAATCGACCGGAAGCGCCGGACGAACCCTCCCCGAAGAATTTCGACGCGGACTGGACACCTACTTTAACACGATCGAATCAAACTGATGACCGTTCCCTCCCCCCTCCTCCTCCTTACGGGATTCTTCAGCCTCCTCGTCATCATGACCGGCCATGCTGAGGCGCAGATCAATGAACCGGACCCGTTCATCATCGTCGGCGAAAAGCCGGTCGACCCCGCCACGGATGCCGCGGAAGAACCCGGAGCCAATCTTTCGCCCGAGCCGCTCAGCGCCCAGATTTCCCAACACATTCTGAAGCTGGCCGAAGGCGAGCGGGACAAACGCCTCAAGTTCATGGCCGTCGTGATCGATGACGTGGCGCGTCTTTGCGAGCTTGATCCTTCGCAACAGCAGGACCTGCAACTCGCCGCGAAAGGAGCCGCCGAACGCTCCATGAAAGACTGGCACACTCAGGCTGAACGCTATTTTCGCACCCGTCTCGATGGAGCGGATCGCGATGCCGCCAAAGAAATGCTCGAAGGCATGGGGAGCGTGAACTTCGGGGGGAATCGCTCCGAGGAAGAAGGCGAAACGCTCGATGTCTGGAAAGACACTCTCGAAACCGTGCTCTCCGATGATCAAGTGAGCCGCTACGAGGAAGTCCTCGAACAGCGCCAGCTCGACCGCATCGAAGCTTTCACCCTCATGTCAGTGACAACGCTGGACTCCTTTCTGCGTTTCACCCCGAAGCAAAAGTCGAAGATCAACGATCTCGTTCACGAGGCCACGACCGCTTACCTCGACGACGTGCAGCGCTACTGGGGTGACTACTTTGAGCGGGGCATGCTGATGTCACTCGCCAATGCGGCGGAGGAAAACGAACTCCGCGCGATCCTCACCGAAGAGCAATATGATCGGCTCAAAGAGGAGACCGCGAACTTCGATCATTTCTGGGATCAAAAGCGACGCCTCAAGCGTGCCAAGGAAAAGGCAGCCCTGCGACGAGCAGAGAAGGCTGAGGAAGAAATCTACAAAGAGGAGGAAGCCGCGCCGGTGACCGAGTCCGTCCAGTAACCCCGGCGACCTGCATTCAAACATCATGCTAAGATTATTTCCCGCCGCGATTCTCTTTTTCGGCCTGAGCAGTTCCGCTCTCGCCCAGGGACCCTCGATCCAATACGGCAACGAAATCCCCGCTGAGGTCGAGACCATTTACGAGCGCGGCCTGACCTTCCTCAGTGAGACGCAGAGTGAGACCGGCACCTGGCGAAGTCGCTCTGAGCATGGGATCACCGGCCTCTGTCTCATGGCCTTTCTCGCGAGTGGAGAAGATCCCAATTTCGGTCGCTATCGCCAGAACATCAAAAGCGCGATCCGCTCCATCATCGAAGGGCAGGATGCCTCGGGCTTCATTCCCAACAGCATGTATCACCATGGCTTCGCAATGCTCGCGCTCGCCGAAGCCTACGGCGTCGTCGATGAGGAAACGCTCTGGGACAGCAGTGAGGAGGCCGCGAACCGTCAATCGATCGCCGTCACCCTGCAGCGAGCCATCGAACTGAGCGTGAAAGCGCAAAAAGCCAACCGCTGGGGTGGCTGGCGCTATTCCCCCACTTCGACTGACGCTGACACTTCGGTGACGGGGTCGGTCCTCATGGGATTGCTCGCCTGCCAGAATGCCGGCATTGAAGTCCCCGCCGGATCCATTGAAAGCGCCCTCGAATACATGCAGCGAAACACCGCTTCCTCCGGCTTTGTTGCCTACAGCGGAGGGATCGGCGGCGGCGGCGAATCGATGGCCCGCTCTGCCGTCGCGACGCTCGTCTACTCGGTCGGCCACAAGCGCGAGTGGGAGGAATACGAAGCCTCACTCTCCCACATTTCGGAGCGGCTCGACCACAAGGAATCGGCCCACACGCACTACTTTTACTATTACATGGCCCAGGCGCTCTTTCAGGGCGATCCCGAAGCCTGGGACATCTGGAACCGGAACACAGCCCGGATGCTCGCGGATCAACAGGCCGACGATGGAAGTTTCGAAGGCAGCTATGGGGAAGCCTACGGCACCGCGATGTCTCTCCTCGCCCTCGCTTTGAACTATCGCTTTCTCCCCATCTACGAGCGCTTCTAATTTCTTCATGTCCCGTCTCAATCAACCCTGTTCAATGCGTGACCTAACCCTCTTAGGTATTGTTTTGTTAGGATTTTTCATCCTGCCGGAGGTCGAAGCGGACGAGGACCGCCCGGCCTCACTGACGTGGCGAAACGGAGATAGTCTCGACGGGAGCATTCTGAGCGGAGACGGGAAAAACCTGCAATGGAAGGCCGCCCCGTTCGCAGGACCGCTCAAGCTCAATCTTGACCAACTTGACGGGGTCCGTTTTTCAACCCCGACCGCGAAAACCGCACCCGGGAAAAGGCCGCCTTTCCGGCTCATCCTTAACAACGGTGACCGTCTCGAGGGATCGCTCGAAGCGATCTCCGCAGAAACGATCACTTTCCACGCGACCCCGTTTCGCAAGCTTGTTGAAATTCGCAAAGAGCACATTGCGCGGCTCGTGCACGTCGGGAGCGACTTCCTTCGCTACTCCGGCCCCACCGATCTTGAAGATTGGACCACGTCAGGACGGGATCGAAAAGTCTCCGAGTGGTTCACCGATCTCACGGGGGCGTTCGCAACACATCAATGGTCGGGAAATTTGTTCCGGGAAATTGAATTTCCCAATTCGGTCGAGATCCGCTTCGAGGCGTCTTTTCCGATGGGATTTCCCAATCTGGAAATCGGACTCGTTCGCGGGACCGACATCGGGCCGATGTTGGAAACCTGGGACAACTCTCTCGTCCTCACTTATCGGAGTCGCTTCGTTCCGGTAATGGAGTTGAGCGAAGAGACCCGGCGGCTCGACTTCCGGCTTTTCTGGAATCAATCTTCGGGAGAAGTTCTCCTCTGCGATCCCTCCGGTCGCCGCCTCGCCTCACTCAACAACGCGACCGTGGATCGCCGCGCCGCGGACTCGACCAAGTCACGCCAGACCGACCCGCTCGCGCGGGGTTTTTCGATCCTCAACCGAACCCCGGAACTGAAGCTCCTCTCCCTCTCAGTTCAGGAATGGGATGGCAAAGCCCCCTCCGTGATCGACCTCGCCAAGCCACGCGTCCTTCTCGCCGGGCTTGCGCCGAAATTTGAAACCGGGAGCGTGACCTACACCGCAGGATCTGACGCCCTTCGCGTCGGCTCGCGCTCCTTTCCCCTCGAACAGTTTCAGGAGATGATCCTCACGACCGCGCCTGAATTGCCCGAAACTGCCGAAGCCAATTCCGCGACAACACTCGCGTGGAATGACGGCAGCAACGTCAGTGGCCGCCTCGACTCTCTCAGCGACGAGGAGATCAGCATCGTCGCCGAATGGTCCCCCTCCCCACTCGTGCTCTCGCTTGATAAAGCGAAAGAGATCCGTTTTCCGGGCTCGAAAATCCCGCTGATTGAGGGGACAGACAAACTAGAGGGCGAAGGTTTCGCTCTGATCGGCGCGGCTCGTCCCCTCGCAGAAAAAACCGGGCGGAGTCTCGTCGGCTGGCTGCCTCCCGGTGCCAATGAACCCATCCCTTTCGCCGACGAAGTCAAAGCAACAATCACTCGTTTTCCTCATGCGTCGTCTAATCCTGAACTGGCCAATCTTATCGGACAGGCCAGGTTATATCTTTCGAACGGCGAGATCCTCGTCGGCTCATTGCTCTCGATTTCTCCCGATGAAGTGAAGTTCACGAGCCGCATCACGGGACCGATCACGATCCCCTCATTGGATCTTCTCGCTATCGACCTGGGGAGTTCCGGTCGCATTCTTGAAGGTTTTAACGACACGGAATGGGAGGAAGTCGAGGAGAATGAAAACGACGTCGAACTGACCCGCGACTCGGCGGTGATCCGGGCTGGCGGGTTCGGTAATCCGTCTCTCGTCCTCGGCGATCGCATTCACTTCTCTGCTCAGTGGAAACAAACCTACGGCGCCGTTACCCTGAGGCTTTTCACGAACGGATCCGATGAGAATTCTCCTTCGACCGATCTCATCATCGCCGCGCAGGGAAACCGTCTCTTCGTGGGGAAACTGAAAGAGAGCGGTGCTTTTTCCTTCTCCGGCGATCAGATTCCAATCGTGGGTGACACGGCAAGTTTCGAAATCCGACTGCTCGGCGAGAAAGTCGAAATTGTCGTCAACGGGAAGACCTCTCTTGAGATTGAAGTTGATCCCGATCGCGTCTCCGGCAACGGGATTTACTTTCGCATGGGCGGCGGCTGGCAGGGCTGGAATCAGTCGGACAATGAAATCACGATCACCGATTTTCGGATTGAGAGAACTCCCGGAAGCATCCCGCGGCGAATCATCGACCCGGCCGCGAGGGAAATGTCACTCCAGCTCCCCCGCTCCCGTCGTGCTCCGGTTCCGAGCCACCTCCTCATCGCCCCGAACGGCGACCTTCTCCGCGGAAGCCTCCTCTCCGCTTCCGCCGAAGGCGTGAAGTTCCAGGCCGGCGAATCTCTCGTTGATCTGCCGGCAGATCGAATCTCCGCTATTATCTGGCTGCAGGGGCCCTCTCTTGAAACCGGGGAAGACGAAGCGACCGGTGAACCACCGCTCTTCAGCGAAACTGCACCTGAAAATCCCTTTCTCGTGACCCACCAGTTTGCCCTCATGGACGGAAGCCGCCTGAACTTGCACGCTGACAAGCTCGAAAACGAACGCTTCGTCGGGGAATCGAGCCTCCTGGGAACTTGCACGATTGCGATCGAAAACATCCGGGAAATGAAGCGCGGCCCGGAGACCCCGCTTGATGAACTCGACACGTCACCTCCGGAAGCCTTTTCCAGTTGGGTTCTCACTCCGACTCCCGACCCCGTGATACCGGGATCAGAAGCGGAAGCGCTCTCCCCGCTCATCGGAGAGACGGCTCCCCCGGTCGAGCTGACGATGCTCGACGACTCCATCTTTAAGCTCAGTGATCATCTCGGCAAAGTCGTGGTCCTCGACTTTTGGGCGACCTGGTGCGGCCCATGCATCAAAGCAATCCCTGATGTAAGGAAGGTCATCGAAGCGTTTCCCGAAGACACCGTGAAACTCTGCGCCGTGAACCAATCTGAATCACTGCCCATCATCAACCGCTTCCTTGAGTCCCGGAAGTGGAACGGGCTCCCCGTAGCACTCGATTTCGACATGAAAGTGAGCGAAACCTATCTCGTCGAAGCCATTCCGCACACCGTTGTCATCGGCAAAGATGGAAAGGTTGCCTTTGTTCACTCCGGCTATTCCGAGGACTTGAAGAACATTCTCTTCAAAGCGATCGCGGCAGAACTACAACGATGATTATTTGAATTATCATACTGGACAGAATCTCAATTCCAGCTATCATGATTGAGAAAGATCTCGATTTCGAGACTCAACCCTGCCAAATCATGATTAAATTCCTGCCCGTTTTTGTCGTCACCGCCCTTCTGGGTGTCACTATCATTCCAGTCCAGGCCGGAGGAACCGGATACTACTCAGCCCGCTCCGGTTCGACAACCTGCGCGTCCTCGAAGTTTCAGACGCCCCGATACAACCAACTCCTGCCCTATCGTCACTACGAAGATCGCCGCCGCTTCAATGCTGCACCTTGCAGTAATGAAGTGAGGCGTGAGCACCCTTATCTTCTCAAAACGGTCATCGTGAATCGCAAGAAGGTCCCTCACTACACCTACGATGGAAAGGGACGCCGCTTTTGCCGACAAGTCGTGATGGTCACTTACAAAGATCTTTATTCAGACGGAAGCTGCCGCGTCTGGACGAACCAGGGATAAGACTTCCTCAAGGAAGCATCGCGCGAGAATACGGGGACCGCGCCCCTCTCGTGCGTTCTCGAACGCTACCCCCTTACTCTTCGTCTGAAGACTCGTCCTCGCGACCAAGGAAGTGAGCGTTTTTGACGACGGACAAGGCGTAGTTGCCGATCAACTCGAACTGATTGTGGAGATCGACGGTGATCATTTCAGTCTTCACCGAACTTTCCGCCGCCGACATCCGCTCCATCGAAGCCTTGTTGTATTGCTTGCGGAGCCGGTCAGTCTTCACCTCCATTGCTTCGGCACGGGCCACATCGTCCTCGCTGGCGTGACCGGATTTGAGGACGGCCTCGTAAAAATCGATCATTTCCACGACCGTCGCGGCGAGATCGGAAACGTTCAAAGAAGCCTGCTCCCCGAAGGCCCGCTCCTTCCGGTATTTGCGCGCCGTGATCTGGACGAGGCGATAGATGACATCAGAGATCTCCTCCAGTTCCGAAGCGATCCGAACCATCCGGCTCACTGCTCTCGCATTCTCAGGGCTGATCTCCGCCGCTGAAGTTCGCACAAGATATTCGGTGATGTCGTGCGTCAAAACATCGGCATCATCTTCAAGCCGTTTCAAATTTTTGACCTCTTCGGTCAAATCCTGCTCCGGCCGCCCGAGAACGCGAAGGTAGCCCTGGAACATCTTCCGCGTGATCGCCGCCAGCTCGCAGGTCGCCTTTTCAGCCTCGGGCAGATTCAATTCCCCGACATCGAGGAGAGACTGCGAGATGAACTGAAGTCGCGGCGGACGGTCCACCTGGTCATCTTTGACCCAGCGAGTCACGATCCTCGCGATCTGAGGGACAAACCCAATCAGGAGGAGAATATTGATCAGGTTAAAAAGTGAGTGAAAGATCGCGAGCTTGAACCCGACATCGGAATCGTGCTTCTCGGTGCGGAAACTATCCGGCAACATATCACCAAGCCAGTTCACCCCGGCCGTGAAGGGATAAAAGATGATCAGCATCCAGATCACACCAATCACATTGAACATGAAGTGCGCCCGCGCCGCCCGTTTCGCATCGGCACTGGCCCCGATTGAGGCGAGCCAGGCCGTGACCGTGGTTCCGATGTTTTCGCCGAGAACAATCGCGGCGGACTCGTGAAACCCGATCCAGCCCTGCAAGGTTATCGTGACCGTGATCGCCATCGCGGCGGAGGAAGATTGGACGACGAGAGTGAGGAGAACCCCGATGCCAAGGAAAAGCAGGATCGAAAAATATCCCTTCCCACTGATGTCGGCAACGAACTGCCTAATGTCTTCCGCTTGCGCCTTCATCGCGGGGTCGGCACTCGCGAGCATCGACTTCAGATCCGGCACCGAGTCTTTGAGCAGGGAAAGTCCGTAGAAGAGGAGGCCGAATCCGATCAAGATCTCCCCGAAACTTCTCCACCGGTTTCTTCCCGCGAAAAAGAGTGGCAGACCAATTCCGATGATCGGGAGCGCAATGGCAGAGAGCGAAAATTTACCGACAAGGGCAATAATCCAGGCTGTCAGAGTCGTTCCGAGATTGGCCCCCATAATGACTCCGATTGACTCAGTAAGGGTGAGGAGTCCGGCGCTCACAAAGCTGACGACCATCACCGTCGTGGCCGATGACGACTGAATCATTCCAGTTGTCGTAACGCCGGTGATAACGCCGGTGAGGCGGTTCCTCGTCATCGTCGCGAGGATGCGGCGCATGCGGTCACCCGCCGTTCGCTGCATGCCCTCCGACATGACTTTCATTCCATAAAGAAAGACGCCGAGAGATCCGAGAATTTTGAGAATGAAGACAAGGGTATCCATGCAAGAAAGAACGAAGTGCCGAGCTTGCCAAATGTGACGGCTTTGTCACACGGAAAATGAGAAAAAAATGACCTTTCCCGGGAAGACCTACTCCTCTTCGCTGAGGGCCGCAGGCCCGACGTGCCTGATGTCTGCCGCGCGGTGAATGTAAACGACTTCCTCACCAATGTTTACCGCGTGATCACCGATCCTCTCGAGGCATCTCACGACAAAAATGCAGTGAAGAAAGATTCGGAGATTGGCCACATCAGCCTCCATCGCCTGCGTTAACTTTTTGATCGTCTTGCGATGAAGTTCGTCCAGTTTCTGATCGCGATCATATAAGGTGAGCGCGAGATCGACATCCCCCTCCGAGAATGAGCGCATCGAGTCTTCGAGTAATGCCTCGGCAAGACGGAAGATGGGTTCAACGAGTTGAATTTCAGGAGCCTCTCCTTTTTTCTGAAGCTTGATCGCCCGCCTCGCAATATTCTCCGCCTCATCCGAAACCCGCTCCAGATTCGTTGCAATCTTCATGGCCCCGACCACGGCACGCAAATCTGTCGCCATGGGATTAAAGCGGGTCAAAATTTCCATTCCCTCTTCCCCGATCTCGCGCTCGAAGTCGTTGACCGCCTTGTCTTCGCGAATCGCCAAATTACAGAGCTCGTCGTTTCGAGTGAGCAAGCCACGGATCGCATTAGAAAGATTCTCCTGCGCCGTACTCCCCATTAACAGAATCGATTTTTTCGTACTCTTAAGACCTTCTTCGAATTGAGAGAGCGTGTGAGGGATGTCAGGCATAGTAATTTGATAAGATCGTGTTCTTTACCCCGGAAACAAGCCGTAAAAATCGGCAGCTCTGGAGCCAAGTGATTGAATCTCAGGAATCAAAGGCAGCTTTTCCCATTTTTTGAAAATCACTCTGCAGGAACCTCCGGAGAATGTTGGTAGACTGGATCCGAGATCGCCTTGATCATGAATGCCGCAAATGAGAGAACCCCGCAGGTCAGTCCCAGCGCCACTCCAATATCAACCAACCCCCGCCACGGGAACGGCAGAAAGCCCACCAGCACGACCGGAAGGATCATCACGAAGGTCAGGCAAAGCGCCGTGATCCGGGCCTTACGCTTCGCAAAGAAATACCTCATGCAAAAGAATGGAGCGAGGATGACATGAGACAGCCTTGGGTTTTCCCGGAGACACTTAACTCGTGCCGCAGTCCGCGGGGAAAACTTCTTCTGAAATCCGCGATGCCCTTCCGCAACGAGCAGGAAGAGGGCAAAAATCACGAGAAAAACCCATTGCCCTGCTGAAAGAGGAGATTGCAACGCCTCCCATGCTCGCGGGGCAAGTCGACAAATCGCGTAGCCCAACAGTGCGACAGCCCCTGAGAATCCCCCCATTGCTCCAAACATTCCCATGGCCGTAATTTTTCTCAGGAGCGCCGACTGTAAAGATTCAGTCGGCCTGGACTAGGCTGCCCTGCTGACATCCGCCTCGAGAGGTGCGGTGATGAAGTCTTCAAGAAGAGCCAACTGGTCCTCAATACTTACGACCAGTGACTCCAGTTCATCGAGCCCGGAATCGATCGCCACCAACTGAGCCGCGACTTTTTCACCGAGGACCATCTCCAAACGGTCTTTGCCGACATCTAAATTCGATTCATCAGCAACAAAAGCACTCTCCTCCTCTCCGCTGAAGACCGGCGGGCCATCCAGCAAAGCCTCAACTTTATCCATCGCCTCACCCATCGAATCCCCTTCGCCGGAAACCAGCTCTTCAGATTCGGTCGGGGAAACCTCTTCGATCACAAGCTCACTGGAGGTCTCGACAGACATCTCTTCAACCTCTGCGACCAACTTCTTAGTATCGGCAATCACCGCTGTGATCTCCTCTTCCACTATTTCGGAAGAAACGAGCTCCTCCTCGAGATCAACAACCGGGCTGTCATCCCCGGTGATCTCACCAGACTCACTCTCTTCCGTCTCAAAAACGACTGGCTGAGATCGCTGTTGCGTCGGCGAGGAACGCATCAGCATGGCAAGACCGGCGGCCGCTTCCTGCAATTCATCAAAATACGTGTCTTCAACTTTCGCCGGTTTCTCTTTCTCCTTTGCTTCATCGAGTTCATTGCGAAACGGCTTCAGATCCATTACGATAGGGTCTGGGAAACTTTGAGCCGTCTCCTGCAGTATCTCAGAGATCTCCGCCCTCTCCTCAAATCGTAACACCCCTGAGTCTGCGGGAGCATGATGAACAGATTTCTCTCTGGAACGCGCTGCAAATCTCGCGTAGAGCATAAACGCCGTCAGCACTATAAGCGCAGCAATGAGAATCAGATAACCCGAGTTATTCATATTTGATTCCAGATCATCAAGAATTCTTAGATACTTTCAACCCTAAATGATAAGCTTTTTTAACAAATCGTCATTATTCCGGGTTTTTTCGTGAGATTATGAGCATTTATTCACGTGATTACATGCGGGACGGGAGTTCGCAGCGGCCCGGGAGCCCCTCGACCTGGAACATCGTGACCTGGCTTCTGGTGATCAATGCAGCCGTTTTTCTGGTCAACTTGATCTCGGTCGGCAAATTCGGTGCTTACCTCGGGCTGACCGTTGAGTCTCTCAAATCGTTCTGGCTCTGGACGCCGATCACTTACCAGTTCACCCACTTCGGGCTTTTTCATTTTGCGGGAAACATGCTGGGACTGTTTTTCCTCGGCCGGCTCCTTCTCGGCATCATCGGCCCGGAACGATTGCTCAGGGTTTATCTTCTCGGCGGACTCGCCGGAGGATTTCTCGAGGTCCTCTTTCATCTCGCCATCGGGAGCGGAGGTCTTGTCATCGGAGCATCGGGTGCGGTCCTTTCAATCCTTGCCGCTGCTGCGACCCTTCTCCCCCACCAACGCTTCCAGCTCCTGCTCTTTTTCATCATTCCGATCAGCATGACGCTGCGGACCGTGCTCTGGCTCTCGATCGGATTTAACGTTGTCACTCTCATCATGGTCCTCACCGGACAAGGAAGCGGGATTGCCGTCATGGCCCACTTCGGCGGGATGCTTTTCGGTTGGCTCTACATCAAATACTGGTACGACAGCACCCGGGAAGGTTCCCTCTTCAAGCGATTCCCCATCCGCATTCTCCGGGATTCGAATGACTCACCGCGAGCTCGAAAGCCGAAAAAAAAGAAGGCCTTCGTCTCCAATGACGTCGATGCCATCCTCGATAAAATTAACGAAAAGGGATTTCAAAGCCTCAGCGACGAAGAGAAGAAGCTCCTCGAAAAATCCAGCGAGCGGCTTTCCAGGAAAATCGGGAACAAGAAAGACGATCAATGAGTGAAACGTCGCCTCAATCCCCGAGCCGCTCGAAACCCCGTCGGCGTGGCCTCGACTTTGTCCTGCAGGTTCTCTTTTTCTTCGCCTTCATCGGCGGGATCTACTTCTCAGGAAGCATCGGCATTCAGATGGCGAAAAACAGATTCCCCGGGGGAGAGGCTCAGGCAGAGAACGCCCCTGCCCCCGCCGGTTCGGAACTGACACTCGGGTCGACCGGCGAACCGGTTTATCTCGCCGACAGCCCCGAAGACCTGCGCCGCTTTTTCACGACCTACTCCTCCCCCGGAGAACGAGCCAGCGCCGACCTCACAGAACAAAGCATCCGTCGCATCAATGCCTATCTCCTCGCGACGACGAGACGCGCCGAAGGCGACGCAGTCGAGGTGGTCATTAACTCAGGAGCCATCGCCGGAGCGGTCTACTGGGTGCACCACACCCAAGTCCCCGACCGCACCGTGATCGACCCCGTGATCTCGCCGGTTCCACTCACCGAACCGGCTGAATAGTGGCCGATTTGGTAAAAACCGCATTTTTCGTTTGTTTGGAGGGCTTAAATACCTAACCTGAATGCCATGCTTGAGTTAGCGATCCTTGGAAGCGGCAGTTCTGGAAACAGTGCTCTCGTGTGCCTTGGCGAAACGCGTGTCCTCATCGACGCGGGTCTTTCCGCAAAGCAACTCTGTCTCAGGCTCGAAGCGCTCGGAGTCGATCCTGACTCCCTCAGCGGGATCATTCTCACTCACGAACACGGCGACCACACTCGTGGCATCGAAGTTTTCTGCCGGAAACGCCCTCTGCCTGTCTACGCAACGACTCACACCTGCGCCGTCGTCAGTGAAAACGTAAACTCCGCAGTAACTTGGCGACCTTTTGAATCCGGCACGCAACTTTCCATCGGCGGGATCAAGGTCGAATCGTTCTCTGTTCCTCATGATGCCGTCGATCCCGTCGGGTTCGTCTTTCGCTGCGAAGAGAGCAGCATCGGGATTCTCAGCGATGTTGGCCATGTCACCCGCATGATCATCGATCACCTCAAAGGAGTTGATACCCTTTTCACCGAAGCCAACTACGACGAGGTCATGCTGCAAAATGACACAAAGCGCCCCTGGTCGACGAAGCAGCGGATCAGTAATCGGCACGGCCATCTCTCGAATGATCAAACCGCCGAACTGGTCTCGGAGATCGCGGGTCCGAACCTCACCCGTGTCGTCCTCGGCCACCTCAGCAGTGACTGCAACACCTCCGAACTCGCGATCTCGGTCATCGCGCGCAAGCTCGCCGATTCCGGCCTCAATGAAGTCGCGGTCGAATGCGCGCACCGTTCCAAGCCGATTCCGCTGAAAGCGGCGGCACGGGCGGTCGCGAAGATCTATCTTCCGGTGGAAGAAAAACCTGCGAAATCCTCCCGCGTGTGCGAGCCTTCCGCCCCGGAACCCCAAGCTGAGCTGCCCAATGATTGGAAGCAGACGGAGTGGGCGTTTTAATCCGGATCGCAACGAACACCGCCGCCATAAACGACCGCGATGACTGTGCTGAAACCGTCTTTTGAGGAATTTTCGTCTCTTGCCCAAACCGGGAATCTCATCCCCGTCTGGACCGAACTCGCGGCTGATTACGAAACACCCGTCTCGGCTTTTCAAAAACTGAGTGAAGGGAAAAAGACGCCGTGTTTTCTTCTCGAATCCGCTGAGAGCAGCGATCAGATCGGGCGCTTTTCTTTTCTTGGAGCTGACTCCCGTTTTGAAATCCGGTCGAGCGGTCGGACGATTTCAACGCGGGAAAAAGATGAAAGCAACTTCAGCTCCCGCGAATTACCGGAAGCCGACGGCGATCCCCTCCATGAAGTCGAGCGGATCATGTCGAAATTTCGGCCTGTCGCGGTCGAGGGCCTCCCCGTCTTCACCGGCGGCGCGGTAGGGTTTATCGGCTACGACATGGTGCGTTTTTTCGAGCCTACCGTGCCCGGGCCGATCGACAACGGACTTGGCCTCCCTGACATGGCTTTTGTCATCACGGACACCCTCGTCATTTTTGATCATCGTTTTCGCAAACTGCAGGTCGTCGCCAACATCTGCACCGACGACTTTGATTCCCTCGAAGTCGCCTACGAAACCGCCCGGGAAAAAATCGACGCCGTCATCGCCGAACTTTCGAAGCCACAAATTTCGGCTCCCTTCTCGCTGATGGAGGAACCCGATTCGCCGGAGGAAATTCGCAGCAACACGAGCAAGGCGGAATACGAGGACATGGTCCTCCGCGCGAAGGAATACATCTACGCCGGTGACATCTTTCAGGTCGTCCCCTCGCAGCGATTTGAAAGTGACTACACCGGTCGCCCCATCGATCTCTATCGGGCGCTTCGCCATGTGAATCCCTCGCCCTACATGTTTTGTCTCGAATTCGGCGATGAGTTTTCGCTCGTCGGCAGCTCGCCCGAAGTCCACGTCCAGGCCATCGACGGCCAGATCAAAATTCGCCCCATCGCAGGGACCCGCTGGCGCGGAAAGACGCAGGAAGAGGACGACGCCCTCGCCGATGAACTGCTGAATGATCCCAAAGAACGCGCCGAGCACGTCATGCTCATCGATCTCGCCCGGAACGATGTCGGACGCGTCGCCGAATACGAATCCGTCGAGATGAGCGAGTTCATGATTATCGAGCGATACAGCCACGTCATGCACATCGTCTCGAACGTGCGCGGCAAGCTCCGCGAGGATCAGAGCGCCTACGACGTGATGCGGGCAACCTTCCCTGCCGGCACCGTGAGCGGTAGTCCGAAAGTCCGCGCGATGCAGATCATCAACGAGTTCGAAAAATCCAAGCGCGGCGCCTATGCCGGCGCGGTTGGATACTTTGGCTTCGACGGAAACCACGACAGCTGCATCGCCCTCCGCACCGTCGTCCTCAAAAACGGCAAAGCCTACGTCCAGGCCGGTGCCGGTGTCGTCGCCGATTCCGTTCCCGAAAACGAATACAACGAGACCGTGAACAAAGCCAAAGGCATGATGCGGGCGATCGAGCGGGCGAAATTGTTGGGGAAAGAGTGAGGTTTCGCGAAGGGCGAGAGTCCTCGCAATATCGAAGGCTCCGAAAGGGCGGTAATCCGTGACAAATTCGACTCGGAATTTCTTATCGCATTCTCCAGACTTCGTCCATCTTGGTAGTTATGGACGAAGAGGAAATGTTCAAAAGGGTCCGTGCCGAGTTCACCGACAATTTCGATGAGGAGCTTGAGATCGAGCTGGGAGAGTATTCGGACGAGCTTCGCTCGGACGCAAAGCAGGCAGAGGGTCTCTCGGAGTTTCGCCGCAAGTATTTCCGCGAGCTCTTGCGCCTACAAGTTGAGCTCGTCAAGCTCCAAGACTGGGTCGTCGCGACTGGAGAAAAGATCGTCGTCATTTTTGAAGGACGGGATTCCGCCGGCAAAGGAGGAACGATCAGTCGCTTTACTCAGCGCCTCAATCCGCGCGTTTGCCGTGTCGCCGCGCTTCCCGCACCGAGTGACCGCGAAAAGACTCAGTGGTATTTCCAGCGCTATGTGAGCCACCTTCCCGCCGCCGGGGAAATCATTCTCTTCGACCGGAGTTGGTACAACCGCGCCGGCGTCGAGCGCGTCATGGGATTCTGCTCGAAAGAGGAATACAAAGAGTTCTATCGCTCGGTCCCCGAATTCGAGCGCATGCTCGTCCGATCAGGTATCCGGGTCATCAAATACTGGTTTTCGATCCAGGATGAGGAGCAGAAGTTCCGCTTTGCATCACGAATCCATGACCCTCTGAAAAGGTGGAAGCTCAGCCCGATGGATCTTGAATCGCGGCGCCGCTGGGAGGACTACACCAAAGCGAAGGAGACAATGCTGAAAAAGACCCACATCCCGGAAGCTCCGTGGTGGGTCGTCCCCGCCGACAACAAGAAGAAGGCACGACTCAACTGCATCAACCATTTCCTGAGCCAGATCCCCTACATCGAGATGGAACAGGAAACGGTCGAACTCCCCGCCCGTGAACACTATCCCGACTACCACCGGAATCCGGTGCCGGAAGACATGATCGTGCCGCAGAAATTCTGATCAGTCCTCGACCTGGCGGATTTGGAGTGAATCGACAATCTTACCCTGCTCCGCAAGCGCGTTGGTGATGACGACAAGCCAGCTCCCCGTCTTCACCCAGCCTTTGCGCTTGAGGTAGACCATCGCATCCTGAATCGTTTTTTCCGGATCATCGGAAAACTCCATCAGAAACGGCTCCACTCCCCAGGGCAGAAGCAACTGCCGGAAGATCGGTTCGATGTCGGTGAAGGCATAGATCGGAATTCCGTGAGGGCGCAACGCACCGAGCACATAAGGCAGGAAGCCACTGCGACTGAAGACAATGATCCCGGAATCTTCAAGATCAGCGGCGAGGACTGCTGCTGAACGAAGCATTTTTGCCTTTGGCTCTTTGAGCTTGATGAGGGTATTCAGCTTTCGCTCCACGGAAGGCTCGATCGTTTCAATAATATTGCGAAAAACCTGCACCGATTCCAGCGGGTAGGCCCCTGTCGTCGTTTCGCCGGAGAGCATGACCGCGTCGGCCTGCTCGCGGATCGCATGAGAAACGTCCGACACCTCCGCCCGCGTCGGCAGCGGTGAGCTGATCATCGACTCAAGCATGTGCGTCGCGACGATGACCGGCTTGCCCTCCGCATGGCAGGCACGGATAAGCTGTGACTGCACGAGCGGCAGTTTGTGGTAGTCGATTTCGATTCCCAGATCTCCCCTCGCAACCATGATGCCGTCCGCTTCGCGAATGATCGCCTCCATATTTCGGACGCCCGCCTGATCCTCGATCTTCGCAATGATTCTCGCTTTTGATCCCAGGCTGTCGAGAAAGGTCCGCAGCACTTTGACGTCGTCCGCTTCCCGCACAAAGGAGAGCGCCACAAAGTCGATCCCCGCCTCCACCCCGGCGCGCAGATCATCTTCGTCTTTTTCGGTCAAAGCAGGAAGGTCGACCTGGATTCCCGGAAGATTGATGTGGCGACGCGACCCCATTTCGCCCGCAGTCAGCACCTCAAGCCGTATCCGCTCGTGCGTCTTTTCCAGAGCCTTCAATTGAATAAGACCGCTGTCGACGAGCACCGTGGATCCAATTTGAATCTCAGCCGGAAGACCGGGGTAGTTCACGGTCACCGCCGGAATATCGCCAGTCGGCTCAGCTCCGACGATGTAAAATTCGATCAAGTCGCCCGCCGCCAGTTTGATCGGTTCATCAACCGCCCCGGTCCGAATCTCCGGACCCTTCACATCCATCATCACCGCGACCTGTCGATCAACCTCCGTCGAGACTTCACGGATGAACCACATCGCGTCCGCGACCCACTGGGGAGAAGCATGCGCCATGTTGAGCCGCAGAATATCGACCCCTCCAAGAATCAGTTTCGAAAGCATCTCTTTGGACTGCGTAGCCGGGCCGAGAGTGGCGATGATTTTGGTGTGACGATAGTGTTGAGACATGTCTCCGAACTTAAGCAAATTAGAGGCCATGTCGAGTGAAGCTACTGCAACACACGAATGATATTCGCAGCACCACGTGATGCCGCAGTGAACCCTGACTTGTAATTTTCGCTCTAATCCACAACCGTCTGAGGATGCATCAATTTTTCTCTCTCACTCGAAAGGCAATTTCCCTTCGGGCCGCCGTTTTCATTGGATTAATGATCCTCTCCTCGCCATCAATGGCCGACATCAACGGGGACGGGAAAACCGTCCTCTGCTTTGTCGTTCACCAAACCTCACATGGATTCGGAAAACACGAGTACGCAGCGGGATCACGACTCATCGGTGAGTGGATCGCAGAGAAATACGGGGATGAAACGGTTGAGTCACGTCACTCCATTGAGTGGCCCGAAGACCCCGACACCTTTTTCAAAGATGCCGATACAGTCGTCTTTTTCTGCACTGGTGGCCCGAGGCATCTCGTGAATAATCACGTCCCCGAATTCGACAAAGTCATGCGCACCGGTGCGGGGATCGCCTGCCTTCACTACGGCGTCGAAGTCCCGATCGGGCCTAGCGGAAAAGGAATGCTCGCCTGGATGGGTGGCTATTTTGAAACCAATTGGTCAGTCAATCCCCACTGGATTGCGAGTTTCGAATCTTTCTCAGACCATCCTGCAGCGAACGGAATTCAGCCCTTTGAGATCGACGACGAATGGTATTTCCATATGCGTTTCGTCGGTGACATGCAAGGCGTCTCCCCCATCCTCTCCGCCGTCGCGCCGAAGGAAACGATGAAGCGCCCCGACGGAAATCACTCCGGCAATCCCGCCGTCCGAAAAGCGGTCGATGCAGGCGAACCCCAGCACGTCGCCTGGGCCTACGAGCGCGGCGAGGATTACAAAAACGGACGGGGCTACGGCTTCACGGGACTGCACTACCACTGGAACTGGGAAGACGACAATTTCCGAAAGACTGTTCTCAACGGCGTTGCCTGGTCCGCCGGTCTTGAGATCCCGGAAAACGGAATCGAAACCGACCGCCCGACCCGCGAATTTCTTGAGGCGAATGTTCTCAAATACGGAGGCGCTCAGGATCGCAAGGAGTGATCGTGCCTCGATCCACATTCTGTTCGGTGAATACGAATGGGCGGCATTGTTCCCAACGCCGCGGCGGTGTTTGGAGCAGCGACCTGCGGAAAGGTGCCGACGGTGATTCGATTTCCTGATCAGTCGTCGGCAAAACGGACCTCTTTCGAAAGCATCGTTTCGCCGTCGAAACGAAACCAGGCCTGAAAGCGTTTCCCTGAAAGCATTTGCGGGAGCCAGTGACGATCGTCGGCCCACATGCGGTCGAGGGGGAGGTCGTCGATGGGAAACCACTGCGGTTTGGCTTCGCGGGTTTCCGTCGGGGTGCCCTCGAAACCTGACCCCCGAAACACGGTGCAGTGAAGCTTTAGACCATCGACGAAGTCAAAGTGAAGAACGCCCATTTCCTCAAGTTCATGAGGCGTGATATGCAGCTCTTCCTGCACTTCGCGTATCGCGGCTTCGAGCGCGGTCTCACCGGCTTCGAGCTTCCCGCCGGGGCCATTGATTTTCCCGGCTCCCAGTCCTGTCTTTTTGTGAATGAGGAGAACCTCGTCCCCTAGCGTTAAAAACACGAGATTAGCGACCATGTTAGGGGTCCACGTTTCCGGAAAAGGTTTCGGGGCCACGGCGTCCATCAGTCTTTATCTGCCTCGTAGGCATCCATTCCTTCGCAGGTGCAGACGAGATTCCGATCGCCGTAGACGTTATCGATCCGACTCACGGGCGGCCAGAATTTCCGCTCGCGGACCCACTTCAGGGGATAGGCGGCCGCGTCGGTTGAGTAGGCTCTCGCCCAGCCGGTTGCGAGAAGCGTTTCGGCCGGATGCGGGGCATGCTTCAGGGCGTTGTCTTCGGCATCGGCGCGGCCTTCGATGATGTCACTGATCTCGGCATGGATCTGAATCATCGCTTCGCAAAAGCGATCCAACTCCTCTTTCGATTCGCTCTCGGTGGGTTCGATCATGAGCGTCCCTGCAACAGGCCAGGACATTGTCGGGGCGTGGAATCCATAATCGATGAGACGCTTTGCGATGTCCTCAACTTCGATCCCGGCGCTTTCTTTGAACCCTCGCACATCGATGATGCACTCGTGAGCGACGCGCTCTTTTTCGCCCCGGTAAAGCACCGGAAAATACGGATCGAGCCGCTTCGCGACGTAGTTCGCATTGAGGATCGCGACCTCGGTGGCGCGACGCAAAGCCGGACCCATCATGGCGATATACATCCAGGAAATCGTAAGAATACTGGCGCTGCCCCAGGGCGCGGCGCTGACGGCATGACTCTCATTCCCAGGCCACTGGCGGTGCCCGGGAAGGTAAGGCGCAAGGTGCGAGGCGACTCCGATCGGACCGACGCCGGGTCCGCCTCCTCCGTGTGGAATGCAGAAAGTTTTGTGGAGGTTGAGATGGCAGACATCGGCTCCGATAGAACCGGGCGAACAGAGACCAACCTGGGCATTCAAATTCGCGCCATCCATGTAAACCTGACCGCCGGCGGCATGAACTGTTTCGCAAATCGAGGCGACGGATGACTCGAAGACCCCGTGCGTCGAGGGATAGGTGATCATGAGCGAGGCAAGACTGTCGGCATGATCCGCGACACGCGCTTCGAGATCGGCGACGTCGATGTTTCCCTGTTCATCACATTTCACCGCAACGACGCGGAACCCGGCCATGACGGCGCTGGCGGGATTCGTTCCATGAGCCGACATGGGAATCAAACAAACATCGCGCCCGCTATTTCCTGCCGCTTCATGAAAGCGCCGGATCGCGAGGAGACCGGCATACTCGCCCTGAGATCCTGCGTTGGGCTGAAGGCTGACGGCGTCGAATCCCGTGATCGTCGCGAGCCATTCCTCAAGCTCATGAATCATTTCCAAATAACCGGCAGTTTGTTCCGACGGCGCAAAGGGATGAATCTTTCCGACACCGGACCAGCTCAGCGGCATCATCTCGGAAGCGGCATTCAGCTTCATGGTGCAAGACCCGAGCGGGATCATACTCCAGTTCAGCGCGATATCTTTGCCCTCAAGCCGGCGGATGTAGCGAAGCAATTCTGTTTCGGTACGATAACGATGAAAAACGGGTTGAGTCAGGAACTCGCTCGTTCGCTGCGACGCCTCCGGAATGCCAAGCTCCCATGCGAGTGGCGCTGCCCCGGTCTCGAAGGCGACGAGCAACTGTCTCCAACTTCCGTTCGCGACGCTCACCTCGTCGAGAGAAATCCCGAGTGTGCCCTCTTTGTCAGAGCGCAGGTTGACGCCCACTTCCTGACATTTCGCTAAAATCGCCTCCCGCTGCGCGGTGGAGACGGAAACGGTGAGGGTGTCGAACCAGCTTTGATTGACGATTTCAAACCCTGTCGATTTGAGGGCGCGGGCGAGGCATGAAGTCGCTGCGTAAACCTGCTCTGCGATGCGGCGAAGTCCCTCCGGGCCGTGATAGACCCCGTAAAAACCCGCCATGACGGCGAGAAGAACTTGTGCGGTGCAAATGTTAGAGGTCGCTTTCTCACGGCGGATGTGTTGCTCGCGGGTTTGCAGAGAAAGCCTCAAGGCGGGTCGTCCATCAGCATCCCGCGAGACTCCGACGAGGCGGCCGGGGAGCCTTCGCTTCAAGGCATCCGAACACGCCATGTAGGCGGCATGAGGACCCCCGAAACCAAGCGGCACACCGAAGCGCTGCGCACTGCCGACAACAATATCCGCGCCCCACTCTCCGGGCGGGCGCAGGAGGGTCAGGGCAAGCAGATCAGCCGCAACAACGACGAGTCCTCCCGATTCCTGACAGGCTTTGACGAGGTCATCTCCCCCGCCGAGGGCACCGGTCTCGTCCGGCACTTGCAGGAGCATCCCGATAAGTTCGCCTTCATGGGCTTTGAAATCAAAGCTCGCCGGATCTCCCACGAGCAACTCATAGGCGAGCGGTTCCGCCCTGGTTTTCAAGACCTCAATCGTCTGGGGAAAACAGCGTTCGCTCACCAAAAAGATCCGCCCTTTTGGCTTCGCCGCCGCTGCCAGTGATACCGCTTCGGCGGCAGCGGTAGCTTCATCGAGCAGTGACGCATTCGCGACCGGCATCGCGGTGAGTTCACAGATGAGGGTCTGAAAATTCAGAAGAGCTTCGAGGCGGCCCTGGGAAATCTCGGCCTGGTAGGGCGTGTAAGCGGTGTACCAACCCGGATTCTCAAGGACACAGCGCTGGATCACCGGGGGCGTCAGGGTGTCGTAGTAGCCACATCCGATGAAGGAAGCTCTCGCCTCATTCTTCGACATGATCCCATTGAGCCGTTCGAGAGCGCCGCTCTCACTCAGGGCTGCCGGGAGATCGAGAGGCGCATCGGAAAGCAGATCCGCCGGAACGACCTCTCCGATGAGTGACCCCACCGAGTCGCATCCAAGTTCATTCAGCATCGCCACCACTTCGTCCTCAGAGGGGCCGATGTGGCGGTCGCTGAAAGTGGCGAAGGGCTCAGGAAATTTGTTCACGGTAGCTCCCGGCGTCGTGCAATGCTTCGAGTTCACTGGAATCGGATAGCTTGATTTTAACCATCCAACCTCCGCCGTAGGGATCTTCGTTAACCGGCTCGGGGGCTTCCGCGAGGGCTTCGTTCACCGCGACGACCTTACCGCTGACGGGCGCGTAGATGTCATTCGCCGCCTTCACGGACTCGATCACCGCGAAGGCCTCTCCTTTTTTCACGACGCGACCGACTTCCGGCAGTTCAAGATAAACGACGTCGGTCAACTCGGCCTGAGCATGATCGCTGATCCCCATCGAGGCCGCGTTCGGGTCAGTCGGATCGATCCATTCATGAGAATCAGAATATCGAAGGTGGTCGGGAACATTCATAAAGCTGCGTGTGTATCAAAGCGCAAAAAGTGTGTCTGACAACGATTTAAACGAAAGGCTTTTTCACGACCCGGGCGGGGAACGGACGCTCTCGAACCATGATGCTCAGCGGCGTGCCCAACTTTGCCTTCGCGACCGGTAGGTAGGCCATCCCGATTCCCAATCCGAGCCCGGGAGAAAGCGAACCGCTCGTGAGGACTCCCGGCACCGTCTCCCCTTCCTCATCGCGGACCTCATAGCCATGCCTCGGGGGTGGCGCCTTCCCCGTCATCGCAATCGCGACGAGGCGGACTTTCAGGCCTTCGGATTTTTGCCGCGCGAGCACCCCGGAACCGATGAAGCCAGATTCTTTGTCCAACTTCACAAAGAAGCCAAGACCGGCCTCCAGCGGTGTATGCTCACCGTCGAGATCCGAGCCGTTGAGGGGGAACCCTTTTTCGAGCCGCAAAGTGTCCCTCGCGCCCAATCCGCAGGGCCTCGCCCCGGCAGCGAGGATCCGGTCGAACCAGTCACCGATGGCTTTCGTCGGGGCGAACAATTCAAACCCGTCCTCCCCGGTGTAGCCGGTGCGACAGAGGATGAGGCCACCTTCGTATTCGGCGATGCCGTTTTTTGAAGGCAAAGTTTTTTCAGCTTCGAGCCTCTCCCAGAGCGCCACGGCGTCAGGTCCCTGGACGGCAAGAGCGCCGTAATCTTCGCTTCGGTTTTCGAGGGCGATCCCGGTCGGAAGATGCGTTTCAAACCACGCGACATCCTCCTCAATCTTCGACGCATTGACGACGAGGAAAAATCGATCCGGTCCGGTCCGGTAAACGATGAGATCATCGATCACGCCGCCGTGCTCATTCAGCATGAGGGTGTATTGCCCTTCCCCCACCCCAAGCACGGAGAGGTCGTTGGTGAGGAGTCGATTCAGACCTGCTTCGCTTTCTTCCCCGGAAACGACGAGCTCGCCCATGTGCGAAATATCGAAAACCCCGACTGACTCCCGGACGGCACGATGCTCGGCGACGATGCCTTCATATTGGATCGGCATCTCCCATCCGGCGAAGGGCAGCAGTCGCGCCGAAAGTGATTCGTGACGGTCGTGGAGAGGTGAACGTTTCATGAATCGATCCTCGCTGGCTCTCCCACGAAGTCAATGCGCGAACAATTCGGGAGGAAACTTCACATTGAAATTCCGATAATTCTCTCGACCTTTGCGGTCATGATTCTCGACACCGGCAATCGCATCCTCGACGACTTCGAACGTCGCTTCGGAGGACTCGCTCTTCCGAAGATTCTGCGCTGGATCGCGGGATTTCAGGCGTTTACGTGGGCGCTTTCACTCTTTTCTCCCGATCTCCTCGCCTGGATCGTCTACGACCGGGAAGCCATTTTGACGGGCCAGATCTGGCGGCTATTTTCCTGGGTCCTTCTCCCTGCCGCGCAGAATCCGCTCTTTGTCCTCATTACCGTTCTCTTCATGTTCTTCATCAATGACAGCCTCGAGGGCCATTGGAGTAGCTTTCGGCTGAACGTCTACGTGCTGAGTTCGATTTTGTGCCTCGCACTGATCGGACTCCTTCCTCCGCTCGCCGGGGCCGGCTTGATGATGAACAGTGTTTTTTACTCGGCGGCGTTCTTCGCTTTCGCAACCCTTTTCCCCAATCAGATCATCCATCTCTTCCTGATCATTCCGATCAAAGCTAAATGGCTGGGATTTGCCGGCGCCGCGATACTCTGCGCAACAGTGATCGGTTCCCCGGCTCCGTTCTTGATCGGCTTACTCGTCGCCGCCGGATTGCTCCCCTACCTCATCGCCTTTGTCCCCGGTATCATCTCCGGAGCAAAGCAACGCAGTGAAAGCGCCGTGCGTCGCCATCGCTTTGAAAAGGCCAACCAGTCTGAGACTCCCTTTTTCCACGAATGTGAACAATGCGGGGCGAATGACCAAACCGACCCCGAATTGGATTTCCGAGTCAACGCCGGGGGGCAGGAAGTCTGCGAGCGCTGCCGGACCGGCGCGTGAGGGTGTAAATCAGAAAGTCTGCGGTTGCCCCTTGATGCCTTCGCCAAAGCGAACCGGAAGTCGATTCTACGGCCTCGCGATCACATCGCAATCATGAATCGACGTGTTTTGCCTGATAGACCTCAGGCTGTCGATCCCGATAGATTCTCCGGATGCCATAGATCGTGCCGACAAGGAACAAGATTCCCAATCCCAAATAAATATAAGTCCAATCCATCGGCAACTCCGTCTGAGCCACGAGCACTTCGGACGGGAGTGAACTGGAGTTCTCTTCATTGACAGCAAAAACGCGCAACTCATAGGTCGAAGCAGGAGCAAGACCCCTGATCTTCGCCTTAACGAGTCTGTCGATCCGCTCAAATTCGACGTTCCCGTGCGGGACCCAGACCGCTGACGGTAAAGCTCCGGGAATCGCCTGGATTCTGGTCAACTCGACTTCAAAACTCGCGAACTCAGCGTCCTTGGGAGCAGTCCACCCAATCGTCAGCGAACCTGAGTCACGCTCAACAATGGAAAGATCTTCGGGGCTCTCGAGGTCCGGAGCAGTCCTTCTGATGATGAGAGGCTTGACGATGTGACCTGAAGGAGAACGCATCGCTTCGATCTCTTCCGGATCGAGCCCCGAAAACCAAAGGTCTTTGCCATTGCCCGGAGGGGGCGAATTCGATTCCTCCTCCACGCCTGGATCTCCGGGCCCTAGAATCAACGAAGGGAACGCCGGCTCGACTTTTGTTGATTTGTCAGGCATCACTCCTTTCCCCCCGGAGCTGAGACGCAGCCCTTTCGGCAAAACTGCGGAGGGCTTCGGAGGCGCACTCACCACACCGCCTTCTGATTTCACGACGTTACCGAGAAGGCGAACCGGCAGGGTCTGCTCATTACCATAAACATTCATTGTCACATCAACCATCCCGCGTTGCGAAGCTGCAGGGAAAAGACCCACCGCTATATTGACCGATGAGAGCGGGGCGAGCTGAGTCCCCGGATCATTGAGCATGCGGAAAGGCTCCGGCAAATGAAACTCGAGAGGAACGGCAACGCCCCCGGTATTGGAAATCGTGAAACCTTTCTCGGTGGATCGCCCCGCTCCAACTTTTCCGAAATTGATGAGTTCGCTGGAAATCGATTCCGGGATCTCAATTTCAAGACGCCCCGGAACCACCGCCGAAACAACCTGCACCGTTTTCAGGTAGCCATTTTTGAGGCTGAACTGAACCATCCCATCAAATGGAGCAGTGTCAGTCCGTCCCAGACTCACGGGGATTCGGGTCTCTTTGCCCGGGGCTAAAATGTATTCCTTTTCCAAAGCCTGCTGGAGGCGTGTGCTGCCACTTGCCTGGACGAGAATGGGGCGAGCGCCCCCGTTCATGAGCACAATTTCACCTTTTCGTGTGTAATTGTCAGGATCAAGAGTGAGTTCGACCTCTTCGGAGACGACCGTGAAAGGGTCCAGGCCGGCGCCGACGAGTTTCGTCGTCCCTGAGGCGCTTCGACTGAGGCTGAGAAAGTAACTTGTCTCGCCAATCATCTGAGGACGAAACGAAACCGTGATGCTCTTACTTTCGCGGGACCGCAGCGTGAGCTTTCCATCCTTCGGATCGGTCACAAACCACGGAGGGGCAAGGTAAAGCTGGCGTTCAAACAATCCGTTACCGAGGTTACTGACTGTGATTTCTTTTTTGACGGTATCTCCGACCATGGCCGATCCGAAATCGACTTCCTTTGCAATCTGGATCTCAGCCTGCGTGTCCACGAGATCGATATCGAAACGCATCGCCGAAGAGTAACGACCACCGCGATAACGAACTGCAAAGGCAAAGGCATCTTTGTCCGCACTCGAACCCGGCTCAGCGTAATAGGTGACGATGGCACGATTCCGCGCATTAGGGTTGCTCGTGATCGAAACGATCTTTCCTGCCGAAGGAAAGGTCCGGACAAGGAACTCAACCGTAGAGGCCACCGTCTTCGTCTCAGCCCGGATCTCAAAGGTCGCTTCCGTTCCCTTGAGAACCTCCACCTTCCCGGTCACCGGAGTCGGCTGACCGATCTCTTCCTCCGTCAAATCGCGAGGGGCTTCCGTCTTCCGATTTAAGAGCCCCTTTCCCCCAAAGAGCTGCGCTTCAGAGGGTTGCGAAAACACGAGCGCCACGAAAACGAGGATCACTTTGCCGGAAAAGCTCGATAAGCGAAATCTGTTCTGAGGACAGGAAATCATAGAGAGGTTGCGAGGACAGGTGAAACTTCGACTCCGTCCAACTCGCTACACTAAGCTGAAATCCCTCACTTTTCGAGCACGAACCCACAGAGGCGACGACGGAGAAGATCGAGGGCGAGGCGCGTCACCCGCATCTTAAAACTGATCCGGTCAGCCGGCGTGAAATGGCGTTTCACGTAGGTCTCGAATCCTTTCCCCGCGATGCCAATGTAGACGGTCCCGACCGGTTTTTCTTCCGACCCGCCGGTTGGACCGGCAACCCCGCTGACGGCGATGGCATGATCCGCCCCGCTCACGCGAAGGCAGCCCTCAGCCATGGCGCGAACGACCTCCTCACTCACCGCCCCGTGGGCTTCGATTAATTCCGCAGGGACACCGAGGATCGAGCTTTTCGCTTCGTTCGCGTAGGTGATGTACCCCTGATGAAGAATCGCGCTGGAACCGGAGACGTTGGTCAACGTTGTGACGATTTGCCCGCCCGTGCAGCTTTCGGCCGTTGAGACCGTTTCCCCCCGTTTCAAAAGCAGATCAAGGACGACCTGTTCGATGGGGTCTTCCGACTCGGCAATAATGTCTTCCCGGTATTCACTCCTCACGATTTCCGAAGCGGCTTCAACGGCGGACTCAGGCCCGATGAGCCGGAGATCGACCTCGCCCAGTCTCGCACAATAGCCTAGCTCCAGATCCTCGATCGAAGCGAACCGCGGCTCAAGGTCGGCGGCAAGAGAGGACTCGCCGACTCCATAAATCCGAAAATTCCTCCAGATGTTCGCATGCAACTCCGCCTGTCGCATTTCAGCGAGCCTCGGATAAACGAGCGCGGCAAACATCGGCTTCAGCTCACGCGGTGGACCGGGAAGGAGAAAAAGATGCGGAGAGGAGTCAGCTTCAGAAGCAGGGAGATACAAGCCTGGAGCAGTTCCGTTTGGATTATCAAGCACGAGCGCGCCCTTCGGGACCATCGCCTGCCGATCATTCGAGCGGTTCATTTTGTAGCCGCGCCGACGAAACATGTCATTGATCTCGTCGAGAATCGCCTGATCAAGATGAAGCTCACGGCCCAGCATTTCGGCGACGACTTCACGAGTGATGTCGTCACTCGTCGGCCCGAGACCACCTGTGATGAGAATCACATCCGTTCGGGGGAAAGCTTCAGCCAGCACGGTCCGAATCTCGTCCCCATCAGGAATCGTTGTCTGACGCTGAATCCGCAGCCCGAGTTTGAAAAGCTCCTGCCCGAAGTAACCGGCGTGAGTATTAACGACTTTCCCGAGAAGGAGCTCAGTCCCCGTGTTGACCACTTCCACTCTCATTGCAGATGTCAGCTTCCCTGAGAGTCAGAGGAAACGGGGCGTTCCGGAAGAAAATCCAGCTCGACCCTCGGCGCGTCAGACCAGAGGTCCTCCAGCGCATAGAGATAGCGCTTTTCCTCGTGAAAAACATGAACGACGACGTCCACGTAATCGATCACCAGCCACATACTGCTCACATCGCCCTCTGAAGATCGTGGTTTCTCCCCGATTTCCTCCTCGGTCTTGAGACGGATATCACGGTTGACGGCCTTCAGGTGAGGAAGAGAGGTGGCCGTGCAAATCACGAAGTAATCAGCAAGAGTGGAAATACCGCGGAGGTCGAGAATGATGATATCCTCCGCCTGAATCTCATCTGCGTGTGTCGCGCAGGTTTTGGCTATGGTAAGTGAGTCTGGCAAAATAATGACCTTTCGAGGGGCCTAAAGTGCGGGGAAAACGGGGATTCGCAACGCGATTTTTTTGATCCCGTCAATTGAATCAAGAGGGTTAGGCCAGTGACTCAACCCTGTTTAATTGCCTGAGCTGAGGAAGCACTGCCCTAATCAGAGGGCTTTGACCCGCAAATTCCGAATCCAGAAGAGATCGCCGTGATCCTGAATTGTGAGGTAGCCCTTCGCGAAAAGTTCTTTGTCTTCCGGCTTTTTCGCGGAAAGATCGAAATCCTGCACCTGTTCGCCGTTCATCACGACGGTGAGGTGATTGCCTTTCATCGTCACCGTCATTCGGTTCCACTCGCCCGGGGCAATCGTCATGTTCTTAGATGCGCCCTGAGTCTTGATGATGCCGCCGTTATCATGATGGCCCATTTCTTCGTCAGCCTTGCCGGTTGAATCGAGGATCTGAACCTCGAAGCCGCTCTCGACCGGGTCTTTGCGATCCCCGGCGCGGAAGTAGAACCCTGAGTTCCCGCCCTCCTTGTGCTTGTACTCGAAATCGAATACGAAATCGCCATACTGCTCCTTGAGCCAGACATAGTGATGATAGCGCTTCCAGCCCTCTTCGCCTTCGCGTGGTTCGAGGTAGAGCGATCCGTCATCCGCGATCTGCCAATTGCCCTCGGTTTCGAGGTGATCCATACTGGATCCGTCGAAGATCGTCACGAAGCCTTCAGCATCTTTTTCAGGATGCCCACCCATGGCAAACCCTGCCGCGACGAAAAAGAGAACGAAAAGAGTAAGGGATTTCTTCATAGGCCTTATCATGACGGTAGATCTTTTCCGTCGCAAGACCGCGATAATGTGCCAGATTTTTAAATTCAAAGACCTCTCCCCCTTCATGAAGCATTTCACCCGATCTCTCCTTTTCGCCCTCGCCTTTCTCGCCTTGCCATTACAGGCGCAGGCGCAGGAGGCAAAAACGGGGATCAAAGGAAAAAAGGCGCCTCCTCTCGGCGTCACCACCTGGATTCAGCTCCCTGAAGGCAAGGAGCGTCTTGGCATTCCGGATTTTAAAGACAAGGTTCTTGTCGTCTTTTGCTTTCAAAGCACCTGTGTCGCCTGTGAGAAAAGGGAGTTCCCGGTTCTCAAGCAACTCGTCAAAGAGTTCAGCGGAAATGATGAAATTGCTTTCGTCGCCGTGCAGACTCCTTTCGAAGATTTCGCGACCAACAGCGAACTCCAGCTCAAATCAATCGCTGAAAAACACAAGCTGGACATTCCCATCGGACACCTCGCGAAGACTAAGGATACTTACAGCATCAATGTCGCCTACGAGACCGGCGGTACGCCTTGGTGGATCGTGATTGATCGCGAAGGTAACGTTGTCTTCAACGACTTCACGATGGACCCCGCTATCGCAGCGGCGAATCTTCAGACCTTGATCGACGGCAGCTCCGTCGAGTAAGTCCTCAGTAGAGGAGGGTGAGTCCGAAGTGGAATTTCCCTGCCTCCTCCCGATCCTGGAGCCCGTGGCTCGCGACTTCCCAGCCGTAAGCGGCACGTGCGAATCCATGCTCACCAAATCTGCAATTGAGGCCCAAACCGGCACTCTGAAGTGATTGCGCGCCCTCTGCGGGGAAAGATTCACTGATCCCCATGACAGCGGCATCGTAGAACACGAGCGCATTCCAGTTATCATTGAACCCTTCGTTGATCACACTGAGGAGGGAAAAAGCAGGCGAGATAAGTTCAAGGTTTGAAATGAGGCCCGAGTCCCCCCGGATGATACTCTCATCAAATCCGCGAACCGTATTGTAGCCCCCGGCAAGAATTTGCTCTGTGGACCCAAGACGATTTTCTGTCGCCTGACCGCGAATGTTCAATCGGAGAGTATATTCAGCAGGGAGTCGTTGAAGGCGTTCAATGTCTCCATAGGCATAGAAGTAACTCGACTCAGAACCCAGTCTTGCCACATCAAAGCTATCGTCATCGTTGTCCTCGAACATGTCTCCCGGAGCTCCCACAAAACCAATGCTGGCCTTCGTCAGTCCGTGCTTATCCGGGACACTGAATTCATAAAACGCACGGAATTGTCCCACCGCAACATCGCTATCGAAAATATTCACCCCTCCAAAAAGCAAATCCGTGTTCGTTGATTTGTAGTCGAAAGCAAAGGACACATAATGTTTCCAGGCAGGGTTGAAATCTGGACGAGTTAGAGGAATTCGATACACGGTCGAAAGCTGACGACTTAGGCCATTTGTGTCAGTGAAGCTCTTATCAAGCGCCTCACTCGTGACATACGCGGCGGATACCTGAAGGATGTGGCGCCACGGCAAAAATGCCTGATAGAAAACTGAGTGCGCATGAAGATTGTCCGACTCAAGATCAGTGGTCAGATTGTATCCCAAAGTATGCTCTCTGCGGCCGGGATTGCTGAGTGTGAAGCCAAAGGACCACTCCTCCTCACCGGTGAAGTTAACCCCGGTATTCGCAAAGCTGACGTAGGCGCTCACTGAATCCTCCTCGATTACATCAAGAACGATGTCACTGGTCCCATCATCATCTCCGCGTTCGTAAATCAAATTAACCTGCCGAATCGGATTCTCATTCATCCAGTCAATGTCTGCGCCTACAACCCTCTTGTTGATTCGATCACCCGGATCGACTCTCAAATTGGAAAGTAAATAGTCTTCGCGGGTGACGGCGGCCCCTTCGACAGTTTTCTCTCCCAGAACAGCCTCCCGGACCACAATCTGCAACTTTCCCTCAGTGATATTCTGTTCCGGATAATAAACATCGACGAGCGGATAATCGCTTTCACGCCACACTAAGACGATATCCTTTCCGATCTGAGAAAGAAGCGCCATCGACATCGGTTGATCAATATAGGCGCTCAAGATTTCTTCAAGCTCCTCCGGCGCTGGCAGATCCTCATCAATCACCAAAGAGTCCGTTCCGACACCGGCATCCATCGTCGCTTTATCCTGATGGGAAATTAGATGAATCGCTCCGACGTTAACTCCCAATGGAGTCGTATCCCCTTCCGTTTCCGCCGATTCTTCACGACGATCTTCAATCTCCCCTGAACCCTCAGTGGGATCGTTTCCTATTCCCAAAGCTAAACGAATTTGCTCTGCCGCTCTTTCGATGGGACGACTCTGCCCAACAACAGATCCGGGGGTAATCATTAATACCGCCAGCCCTGCAATCAGCAAAATCTGACTGGTCGGCGTTCTCTTCATGAATTGAGCATCTTATACGGAGTATTTAACCATCAAGGGCTGAGGTCAACTCTGAGAATGCCGCTCCGTCAAGGTTTCCAATCAACTGCTGAAAAACAGCTTCTTCAATTTGAACTGGGACAGCAAGGATTGAAATGGCTCCATCGGCGGCAGTGATGGGTAAAACAATCGTCATCTCCAATGCCTCGAAGAGCTCACCAGCCGGCTCCATTTGGAGTAATTGCTGGAGCAGCTCGACAATCTCATTCGGTGGTACCCCATCCAAAGAGACTGAATATGGACCGTCATTGCGAACCAGGATCGTGGCACCTCCAAAATCGATCGCGTTTGCAAGCTCAGCCCAGGCATCCACTTCGAGGCTCTCACTCAGTGAACCGACAACCTCCGGTGGGGGGAGCGTGAAAAATCCGTCGAGACTAAGTGGTGCTTCGACCTGCCCGCCTTCGACCTGAAGCACGATGGCTTGACCCGCGATCAAAGCACTACCTGCGAAGGCACCGAAATTATTTCCAAACCCACTGGTATTCGTAAATTGATCAACCAAGGTGCCGGGCCCCTGCTCTCCTCCGCCATCTGGGGCTGGCGTAACGATGTTCTCCGGATTACTGGACTCATCTTGCACGAATATGAAGTTCTCGAACTGGCTTTGAAACACCTGGCTCCCTCCAAGAATAAACGGCGCGCGACCAACCACAGGGGCCGATCCAAAATTAATCGTATCGTTTCCAGCACCGCCATTGAGAATTTGAATGAGACCGTTGTCGTTCACAAACACGGTGTCATTTCCAGGGCCGAGGAAGAATTGGAGAAACTCCATCTCGCTGAACTGATAGAACGGGTTTCTTGAGACACTATTTCCACTGATAACGTAGGTATTTGTTCCGCCCAGAGTTGAATCATCAAGGGTGAAAGTATCGCTATCCGCGCCTCCTTCGATACGGGAAACGTTCCCCTGATTCAGAAAAACAAACCGATCATTTCCGCCTTGCCCTCGAAGAATCTCAAAGCTGTCGAACTCTCCTGAATTGAGGAATCCGCCACCGTCGCGTACGATCTGAAACAGGTCCGCCTCATTGGTGCCGGTGAGAGTGTCCTCAGCAGCCCCGCCAATCACCGACTCGATGCTCGAGAAACTTTCCAATTGGGTCGCGCTCGCCGTGTCGAGACGGAATGAAACCGGCGTAGAAAATCCGCTGTAGTCAAGCGTATCGACTTCGCTACCGCCATCAATCTCACCGACACTTCCGCCTCGCGAGATCAGGAAATTGTCCTCACCCGCTCCGCCGGCGAGAGTTCCTGAAAAGATCGTTTCCGTCGGAAGCTTGATCGAGAAGACATCCTCACCTCCTCCGGCATCTATCTCGCGAAACTCTTCGAAGGCGAGGGTCGCTTCGAAATTTCCACCAGGAAATGGTGGCCCTTCACCTCCGAATGGAACAACCGCAAATGAGGCGAGCGCAAGCCCTCCTCCGCCACCGGCATAACCTTCTGCTTCGAAAGTAATCGTCCCGCTTCCGTCGCCCGAAACGGAAATTTCGTCTGCCATCGCAGTTCCCTTGAGAGTGTTTTCGCCCCCACCCCCGGTGACACTTTCAATGCCTGAAAAGGTTGAGGCACCGCTTGGCCCCTGATACGTCCCCGGTGCCCCCACGAATACTGCGTCGGTGAGAGCACTGAACTGGACAAGATCTACCGTCAGGTCATCCGTGAGTTCACTGAAATCAAGCAGGTCATTCTCAGGATCTTCTATCTCCGGCCCGCCTCCCAACTCTCCTCCGAAAAAACTGGTCTCAAATCCACCCCCATAGTCAAACGTCTTACCTCCGATGATCTCGCTCACCATCCCCGTCCGGAACACGAAAGTATCATCGCCATTACCGCCGTTAAGAGTAACTATTCAGGTCAAGAAAGTGAAGAAAACACTTGTACTATGAATATTATGGTATTAGCTGATCTTCGTGAAGCGAAAACGCCCGACAAAAGAGCAGCTTATCGAGCTGGCGAAGAGCGATCCC
>Ga0222633_1000091_pt1 | contig 94585 bp, 82 predicted proteins | sample AntAcemetageno48_FD_179816 | JGI IMG/M metagenome (GOLD analysis project Ga0222633, IMG submission 179816) | Saline water microbial communities from Ace Lake, Antarctica - #48 | ecosystem: Environmental > Aquatic > Non-marine Saline and Alkaline > Saline | place: Antarctica: Ace Lake | collected...
GCAAAAGCAAAGTTCATAGGAATGGCAATTGCAGCTATTACCGCGGCAGAGACCATCCAGACATAAGGCTTGATTTCAGCATAAACGATCCTCCCGGGTGAAAAGAGCGGGACTAAGGAGACACCATTGCGCCAACAGAGAATCATCACAATTAAGACGTTGGCAACCGTGCCTGATAACATTCCCAAAATCGCCGAAAGAAAGAGAGGCTGTGATTCGATCAGAATAATGGAACAAATTGCAAAAAATGGGACTACCAATCCCGCTAGGGCGGCGTTCCGCGACTGACTGAGGCCGTTCAAAGCACAATTTCCAATCACAGTCCAAACGCTTAAAACGACCACGGGTGAAAACAAACGCAAGTAAAACGCAGCCGTGTCGATTGATTCCGGGCTTCCATCTCCAATCACAACCCGAACCAACAAATTTGCAAACAGGGCTACAAACGCGGAAGACGCGCCCAAAATTATCAAGGCCATACCAAGAAATCGTCTAAGCACACCTGAAGCTTCCTCTATATTTTGATCCTGAACTGCTTGTACAAATGGCCTTGTCACAATATCCCCCATTGGGAGAGCCAGAGAAGTAACAAATAGCATCGGAAACATCATCGCCACGAAAAATAGATCTAAACCTTCCGTCATTCCAGCAGAGTGAATTAGAAGAAGATCTCTCACCAGAAACCCGAAGAATCCAGAAAGCGTGATTAAAAGCGTCACCATTCCCGCTGCCGCAACCGCCCCAAGGTTCGACGACGCGCCTACTCCCGTCGAGTCTACCTCAGCCTTGTGGTTAGGAGAATCGCCCGAATGCTCAGTCATCCGCGAAAGGAGTCCGAATCCTACACTCGCCCACCCGAGCGAACCACAAAGGAGAAGAACCAACCAAAAACCGTACCTAACCCGATAAAGCGTCCCCACGTTTGGGGTCGTGTAGCTATACATAGTAATCAACAAAAGAGAAAACACCAGCGCGGCAAACAATCGTCGACTCGGATATTTATAGATGAGATATAGAATCCCCGGAAAACCAAAGTACCAAACGAATGTTTCTGCCGCAACTGCTAATTGAGGAATGGAAACTTGCTTTGCCCAAGATTCAGGAAAGGGAGCAAAACATCCAACAAGTAACGCTCGAGGTAGATAGGTCAATGATTCTGTGATGCTGGAGGGCTTTTGCCGGGGATCAATCTCAGACCCAGCTTGAACTAACTTATTGAAGGAAAGGTAATTTACCCTCAGGACAGAAGCTCTTTCGAAAAGAGCATCGATCATCGGGTGGATCCTACCACTCCGCTTCCATTTCCATTCGTCGGATGCATCTATGGATTCGTACTCCCCTTCCCGCTCCGGAATCATAGCAAACGAGTCTCCAAAGGCCAACCGCGACGAACCTAAATCCTTCGCTTGAAAAGCACCTAGAAAGACGAGAGCGAGAAATGCGACTTGAAGCAACTCCATTTTCCAGCTCGGAAGGGCCCGGGTTTTCAAACATTGCCCCACGAAGCAACAAAGATAGGAGGCTAAAAAGCCTATAGTAACGATAACGATAAGATACGGACGTGCCGCAATCACCAGGCAGATTCCGCCCAGGATTGCCAGAAGAAACCAAAGCGCCTTGCCCGGACTAAATATCTGTCTTTTTTGCAGTCGCAACCAGAAATATAGTAAAATGAGGGTTCCTGCAATTGCGAAAGAATCTTTGTGATTCTGACTATACCATAGAAGGGATGATGGAAAACAAGCAAAGAGTGTTGCGGCTACGAGCCCGCCTAATGCGCCAGCTTTGCCGGAAACCAAGAGAGGGCCAATCCGATAAAGCATCAGTGCACCAGTAACATGAGCCGCGACATTGAAAGGAATAAAAACAGCCGGTTCCGGCCCGAAGAAGACGTATAATGCTGATAATAATCCAACATTTCCAGTAAATCCGCCTGGATAGAGAGCCCACTCCTGCCACCCTCCACTTCTTATATTCTGTGCCACATACCAGGCTGCTTCATGAAATAACAAAGAATCACCGATGATTAAGCCCTTGCCGCCATGCAGCGCCGGCACCATAGGCAAAAGAACTTTCTGAACCGCAAGGGCAAGCAAGGAACAGACCAGATTCAAAACCAGGAAGAGCATTCCCGGTCGAATAAATCCAGAATACTCCGTCTCTTTCGAAAATTCTTTTATTGAAGCAGAATTTTTCAAAATTATTAGGTGAGAGATTGATTGCCCGCTAGCCACGAGGCCATAACTGAACAAGCCGCAAAATAGATAGTCACTGACGCAGATAACCGCCGGCAGTCAGGACCCGGTAAATTTCGGCATAGTAATATCACTACCGGCATCAACATTTTGTCTTCGTATGACATTTTCTGCAGTCATATAGAGAATTTTTAAGTCAAGCAGAAGGGAACGATTTTCCACATACCAAAGATCAAGTTCAAACTTCTCTTCCCAGGAGATCGAGTTTCGACCGTTTATCTGCGCCCATCCTGTAATTCCGGGGCGCACCTCATGACGCCGCATCTGCTCCTTCGAATACAACGGGAGATACTCAACAAGAAGAGGCCGTGGACCAATGAGACTCATTTCCCCTAGTAATACATTCCAAAGCTGAGGCAGCTCGTCTAAACTGGTTTTTCGAAGAAATTTTCCCAAGGAAGTTACTCTTGCTCGATCAACGGTCACCTCATTTCCAGATCCGGGCTCAATCGACATTGTTCGGAACTTCTTCACTGAAAAGATCTTTCCATTTTTACCCGGTCGATGCTGACGGAACAGTATCGGGCAGCCCATGCATATCAGGATCAGGAGTGAGATGGTCACCAGGAGAGGCGACAAAATAACCAGGAGAAAAGCTGATACCAAAAAATCAAATATTCTCTTCATAGAGCCTGATTCTCTCCTGACCCTTCCAACAAACCTCTGTAATAATTCAGAGTATATGCGGTGACAATCTCCATCGAGAACTCTTGTGTGGCTCTTTCCCGCGCAGCAAGTCCCATGCGGAGCCTTTGCTCCTCGTTCAGCGCGAGGTGCTTCATCGCTCTTGCTAAAGCGTTCACATCTTTCGCTTCAACTAATAGGCCAGTTTTCCCATCCAAAACCGCATCGGTTAACCCATATATCCGGGAAGCAATCGATGGAATCCCGGTAGCAGCAGCCTCGATCACCGTTGATCCAAACCCCTCACGATGACTGGGCAGGACGAATACATCTGCCCCTGCCATGTAACGTTCGGGCTCGTCTGTGTATCCCACCTGTTTTATATGTCGGGAGGCTGGAGATTTCTCAATCTCATTTCCCAGAGCCTCTTCATCGGGACCGACAATCAACAACCAGGCGTTGGGAACCCTAGCGAGAACCATCTCGAATCCGGATAATAGTTCCGGTATTCCCTTGTCTCGATTAAGTCTCCCGACGTAGAGAAACACAACTGCTTCGTCGGGAATTTGCAGTTGCGTTCGTAGGGAATTTCTTACTTCTGCATCGGGACGAAATCTTGCAAGGTCCACCCCACTAATCGAGCCGCTACCGAGTACGGAGGTCTTTTTTCGGCCTACCACTCGATTCCGGACGAGAAACTCTCTTTGTGAGGAACTATCCACGAGGACATGAGTCGCACAAAGGGCGAGGAGACGGTCGGTGACCTTGAAAATGAATCTTACGATTCCTCGTCTCGTCACCCACACCTGCCCCGTAAATGTATGAATCCGAATTGAGACACCGGAGAGAACGGCTGCGATCATTGAAAGAAGGCCCGCCTTGGGAGTCACGGAATGAACCAAATCGAATTTTCTTTTCCGAAAAATCTTGTAGAGAGCCGAGAGAGCTGCCAGATCACGCCGTAGATCAACGCGTCGACTAATCAACACCGGAATGAAGTCGGCCCTTGCCCCGATTCGTTTTAGAAACCCGTCATCAGGAGAGTTAGCCACCACTGTCAGGTCGTATTCGTTTCCCAGATGAATAAGTTGGTCCCGAAGAAATGCTTCCGCGGTCATGGGTGAGGCAACAACGATACATACCTTTCTCTCCTGCCCTGCGGCCGCGCCGGGCCCGGTGCTATTGGTCATGTTCTTCACGGAAAGTTTGAATTTCAACCACGACAGCGGAACTATCGAAAGACAGCGACGAATGCCCTTCCATAAAGCTCGCGGAGGGCAAGAGATGTCTCGCTCAATCCCTGCGCGGTTGGAATGAAATCAAGCAGGCTAAGCCTTACGCCCCCGGAGGACAAGAAGTCGACCGGAAAAGAAACCACCTCAAACCCTTCCAGTTCAAACTGCTTTCCAGCCCTCGGCATGTGAAATGCCGAAGTAACTAACAGAATTTTTGGTTTGTCTTCACTACTTTGATTCGACCTGAATATCGCCGCAACCGCTGCAGCCTCTTCCGCCGTGTTCACCACCTTGCCGGTCGTCATGAGCGATTCTTCTGGAATTCCATACTCCGTTGCGAAGCGAATAAGGATTTCCCCCTCGATGACAGCATCCGGATTCCATGGTGCCCATCCTCCGGTAAATACCAGGTGCGGGGCTTTCCCTGCCTTGTAGAGTTCAATGCCTCCGAAGAACCGATCTGCATCCGCCCACTCGCTCACCTTGGCATCACCCGGGGCAATCGGCCTCCCCCCGCTGAGTACGACAATCCCATCCACCTTTGGAAACTCCGCCGCGGGGCGCCTCTCCATTCCCCTCTCAATACCTCGCAACGCGAGGCGCCCGGTGAGGGGAATGCTGCAAACATAGAAAACTATCACGGCGAACCAGACAAAAATCCATTTGCGCGTGAATGCCGCGACTAACACAAGTGCGAAAGTTACCCCGATCGGAAGGAAGAGATTCGGCAGAATTTTGCTCAAGTAAAGTATCATGTTTTTTAGACTACTGAGAATACTGCCTTCGAAATTTTTAACTGGCCGAATCCTGCGACTGTTTATCCGACCTCAGCCTCAATTTCCGCGCTGCAACTGCTGGACTATTTGCTCCCAGTCTTCTTCACACTCCGTCGAACCGCAACCCCCTTCTCTACGAACCTGAGCTCCACGGCAGAGCCCCTCCCGGGAGTAATCACACGCAATTTTTCCAAGGCAGCTGAGAAAACTGAGAAGGGCATAATAATAGTTCGCGGCAGCCACAAAATAGGCCCACTGGATCCGCATCAAAGTCAGGCGGGTTCGCCTTAATTTCGCGACATTCGATTGACTCCGAACCCGATAGGCAAACAGCAGCTCGGGTAACACATGAAACCGGCTGAATTCGTGGGTGCGCAGAAGAAGCTCCTGATCTTCACAGAAATATGGTCCGGGAGAAAGATATGGATTGCGCTGAAACCACTCCGTCTTCCCCATCCATGTTGGGTGGGGTATTAGAATCCCCGACCAGGGAGAACGGCATATATCCTCATGACGAACAGGTATTGGAAGGATCCCGGTAATCGCACTTCCTTCATTAATCAAAACGCAGTGGCTCCCGAGAAGATCCACTTCTTCGTTCGATTCCAGAAACCTCACCTGTTTTTCAACCCGATGGGGATGGCAAAGGTCGTCCTGATCCATTCGCCCGAAAAACTCTCCACGGGCCAATCCAACTGCTTCATTCAGTCGCGTCGCAAGGCCGCGGTTCTCCTCGCTCTTCACTATGCGAATGCGAGGATCATCAATATCTTCGATCGTCTCAATTGACCCATCGATTGACCCATCATCAATGATGATTAATTCCCAGTTCTCAAAAGTTTGATTCAATACCGACAACACAGCAGGGCGAAGATCTTCCCCGGCGTTGTAGACTGACATTCCCAACGAGACAAATGGCTCAACCTCACTTTCCGTGGAGGAAACTTCCCTGTTAGAAATCATGACCGGCTATGAGAGAGGAGAAATTGCAGCGAGGAGCTTTTCTCCGAAAGCGTCAGGATGATGGTTCTCTTTTGCGGCCACGATCCCTTCCAAGCCCAATGAAGTGAGCTCTGAACCGCTTTTCAGAAGTCTGTCAATGACCTGAATCGCCTCGGCCTCAGATCCTACTGCGACTCCGCCGGCAAGAAAAGGAATACAACCTCTCGCTCGCGCCACGAACGGTGTCCCGTTAGCCATCGCGTCGAGAAGAACGAGAGGCTGGCACTCCGTGTGCGATCCTGACAGTAGCATCAAAGATCGCGAGTATTCATCCAATAACACAGAAGAAGGCGTGTTCTCATGAAATTCGACGAACTCGTCTTTGAGCCCCAGCCGTTTCGCGAGCAATCGCAGCCTCTTCGTGTACGCCGTAAATCTCTGACCGAAAATTTTGAGCTTGATCCGATTCTTCGCCGTGGATTTCGCATAGCAACGCAGAACAAAATCGTGTCCCTTGAACCAGTCATAGGATCCAACCGCCATCAATTGATGACGATCTCCGATTACTTCAGCATCCAGTCTTTCCGCTGCCTCAATCGATAGAGGATTTGGCACAATGGAGAACGGCTGGTTCAATCGCTGAGCCAGCCGCAAGTCATCGAATCGGGAGTCGCACCCTCCTTCGGAAACAAAAATCATCCCGTCCAACTTCCTCATCACCGCTCCCATTCGGAACCAATAGGGTCTCCACGCTAAATAACGGGCCAGAGATCTAAGTGGCTGGGTGGGAACAAACAGATTTGTCGAAACGCAATTGCTGTAGAGAATGACTCGTCCTGCAATCTGATCAAGATTTCGCAGGGCCACATCGGTCGACCAGGTCTGCCAGGCATTGAGAAGAATGACATCGAAGTCACTATTCTTTAGAAAATCGAGATAGGCTCCCACTTCGCCCTTCAGGGGCTGCAGGACCCAATCGGCACCGGTCACGTTGAACTCCTCTACGGAAGCGCCCGAAGCAGGGTCCTCGCGACTCTTGCGCTCCGCGCCACCTGTCGCCACGACCACGGAGCAGCCCTCGTCGACCAATGCCTTCGCCTGCCTTTCTACCACATTTCCTAATCCGCTGTTGAGCGGCGGATAGGTGGGGCAGGTGATCAATATTTTCATTAATTATCAGGATTTCGGTCGATGGTGGGATCGTCCAAAACGCGTTCACCAGCTCTCCAAAACCGGCAGGCGAGACAGCTTTTCGATATTAGCAAAGGATGCACTCTCCTCGCTCGCGCTCGCTTCATCCGTCGCTCTAACTTTTTCCATCCCGAATTCAACTCCGTCCAGCATCTCTTCCAACAACTCGAAAATCGGTTTCGGATACCCGCTCCCCACGTTGTAGATCTCTCCGCGATTTCCGAAATTCATAATCCGGATGTAGGCTTCGACCGCATCTTCGACATGAATATAATCGCGACTGGAACGGAGTGAACGAACTTCAACATACTCTTTTTCACCTCCGCGGACCGCATCGATCTGATGCTGGACTCTTCCCGGAAACAACTCGGGGGATATCCCGGTTCCATAGAGATTGAAAGTTCGGGCGAGAACAATGTCCAATCCTCTCAGTTCAACATAATGTTTCATCAGAAGCGTCTGAATTGCCTTTGTGATTCCGTAGATGGACATCGGATTCAGAGATTCCCGCTCTGAAATAGCACCCGATTTGCCGGACCCGTATTCAGCCGCGCTTCCGATCAAGAGTATCCGCTTCACTGACGCGCACTGCACGGCGGCTTCAAGAAGATTCCGGGTCGCCTCAACATTTGCCAGTATATCCGTTTCCCAATGATTGCTGAAAGTTCCTGCGCAGTGGTAGATCCTAACTGGCTTGGTCCGATCCAGCACCTCTTTGACCTGATCAACCTCTCCCGGATCACAAACCTCCAACCCGGGCACCGTCTTTCGACTCGTGCCGATCACGGAACAGGATTCGCAAGCGCCAAGCGCGCGTCGGAGATATTGACCGGTAAATCCCGCAGCGCCGGTAACAAGAACGGTTTCTTTCACGAAATGTGGAAAGTTTGATTTACAGTCCCCAGCGCTCCTTCAATTCGGCAAACTGCTGATTGGCCGACTCGTAGTCATCCGGCCTCCCAATATCGAGCCAATATCCCTGATAGGGAACGGCCTCGATCTTCATCCCATCGCGGATACCGTCAATCATGAGATTGTCGAAACCGTAACTCTCCCCTCGCGCTAATGCTGCTACGACAGAGCGATTGATACAGTAGACCCCCATGCTGACGTCCATGTGGAACTCCGGCTTCTCTCTGAATCCGCAGATTTGCCCACCTTCCCCAATTTCAATGACCCCGAAATCACTCGGCACCGAACGTTGATACGATGAAACAGTGACCTCGTTGCCCTTCTCGACGTGAGCTCGATAGAATTCACTGAAGTCCAGATCACAAAGGACGTCTCCATTCATTACCAGAAAGTCTTCCGGCAAATCGTCGATCAGTGTGAGCGGACCAATCGTGCTCAATGGCTTGTCCTCGAGCGAGTAGTCGATAGAAACGCCCCATTGGGATCCGTCTCCACAGTAGGCCTGAAGAAGGCTGGCCTTGTGATTCACCGCAAAAGTCAAACGGGTAAACCCTGACTTCACCAACTGCTTAATGATCACCTCGATAATCGGCATATCCTCTCCGATCGGCACCAGCGGTTTAGGCAAACTGATTGTGTAAGGGCGAAGACGTGTTCCCTTCCCTCCAGCAAGAATGACGGCTCTCATACTCTGACTTTCATTCTAAACATTATAGATTCCGGCTTTATACCGGGCCTGATTCGTTGGCAATCGAAACCAGTCGATCGTTTCCCTGAGCCCTTCTGACAAAGAAACTTTCGGAGACCAATCGGTAAGCTGACGAAGTTTCTGATTGCATCCCAGAAGCCTTTCGACCTCCGAATCCTTCGGTCGCATCCGGTCTGAGTCTGTAACGATTGTCGCGTCCGGGTTGATTTGGCGAATGAGTTCCCGGGCTACATCGCCAATGGAATGCTCCTCCCCCGATGCAAGATTGATCTCTTCACCCGCTACCTGGTCGGATTCCATCGCGGCGATAAATCCCTCGGCCGTATCCGACACGAAGTTGAGATCACGAGTAGGAGAAAGACTCCCCAGTTTGACCTCTGACTGACCAGCGAGAAGCTGCGTAATGATCGTGGGAATAAATGCCCTCGCCGATTGTCTCGGCCCGTAGGTATTAAAGGGACGAAAGATAGTCACCGGAAGTCCGAAAGATTTGTGAAATGATTCGGCCAACCGATCTGCCCCTATCTTCGTCGCGCTGTAGGGACTTTGCCCCTGAAGGGGATGCTTTTCGTCGATCGGCACGTACTGAGCCGTCCCGTATACTTCCGAGGTGGAAGTCACGATCAACTTCTCCGTCCCCTGATTCTTTGCCGCCTGGAGAACATTGAGCGTGCCCTTCACATTCGTATCCACATAAGTTTCAGGCGAATGATACGAGAAAGGAATTCCAATCAGCGCAGCAAGGTGAAAAACCGCATCGCATCCCCTGATCGCTTCGGCGACACCATTTGGATCACGAATATCGCCTGCGAATATCTGGATCTCTTTCAACTTTTCGGGAGAGAGTGAATCGAGCCATCCCCAGGAATTGAAAGAGTTGTAGAAAACGAACGCCTTGACTCGAGCGCCTCGAAGTAGAAGCGCCTCGACAAGGTGACTTCCGATGAACCCATCAGCCCCCGTTACTAAAACCTTTTTTCCTTCAATACTCATGAACTTTTCCCCACTTCATTAAATCTAAATTTTTGCCCGTTCAGATTCGCTGCCACGAGTCAGGGATCAAGTCATCCGTCGAAACTTCGCGGGACTGAAACCAGCGTTGAGGCGCGATGACCGTCTTTGTCGGATTGTCTGACAGCCACGCCCCCCACCAACTCAACGAACTGTTCGCGATCACGAAGTGCCGGCACAATTTCATCAAGTCAAGATCCCAGTGGGCTTCCGTTGAGCTATTTACATCAACGACTGTCATTGGAACCGGCATCGAAAGATTTTCTTTTACCCATTGCGGGTCATCCGAAAACAGAAAGCAATGGGGATCGGAAAGATCAGCAAGCAGCATTGATAACCCCTTCTCATAATACTCAATCGAGCAGGTCCCGTGAACCGACGCGGTGGTCGGCTCACTCACATAATCGCCTCGTCTGATATGGAGGCAAATTGCATCACTCTTCAGGATTAAATCCCGGATCGGATGGCACTTCTCCGGAAGCGCCTCGACGAGAGACAGTTCCCTCCGTATGCCCTCTTCGCAGGATTGAAAATATCTCGCGCTTTGCCAGTATCCTTCGAGGTAGACAGGGCTCTTCAATTCCCGGAAAGACTCTTCGAATTGGAAATGCCTTTCTCGAAACACTTCCACGCCAAATCTCTTACGCGCCCATCTGCGTGACACCCGGCTGAAGATCGCAGGCAGCTTTATCAGTGGAATTCGCTCCCTCGCCTCAATCGCGAAGGGGTCCAACGCATAGTGCCTCTTTTCCTGCCCCTGAAACCAGGCCAGATCGAGAAGCAATGGCACCTCAAGTCTCTGAGAAAGAGCGCGACCGGCCGCATACTGAAACAGTTGATTCCCAAGTCCCCCCGACAAGCCAACAATGACAGATGATTCCATAGAATTGAGGTGACAGCGCCGCAGAGGGTCAGCGCATGAAGGCTGAAATCACTTCCCGCTGGTCGATGATACAGGGGCCTCGGTGTAAACAACAGTCATCCCCGGTAATCCCGTGTTGGTTGATAGGGAGCGAAGGCGCCTCGACTCATCCTGCTCGCTCAAAACATCCCTGACGGCCTCAAACGGTCCGATATTATATCCCGATTCATCGGACTGGTAGAACGTGTCGTGAAGGATGACAACGGGATGCTCTACTGCATCTAAAATCCCTGCAAGCTCGCTCCGGACAGATTCATAACTGTGATCACCATCCACGAAAAAGAGTGGCCGCCCTCCCGGTGGCATCGTGCGGACAATCGATAGCGAGGTCTCCAATCCATCACCGAGGTGCAGCGTGACGCCCGTCTTGTTCCTCACAAGTCTCCCCCGAGTCCTTCCGGGCTGCTCCACGTGTTCGACATCGGGAGGCAAATCGACCGAGTGAATCTCCACTGGTATTCCAAAATGCCGGGCCGTTTCGTGAAAAATCCTCGCCGAAGCCCCGATATTCGTCCCCCACTCAAATAGATGAGTGGGACGAAACCGGCAAACTGAGCCTGCCATGAGCATCAACTCGTTCAATGGATAGGGATGAACACCGACAACAGGGACGAGTCGCTTGAGTACAAACTCCGAAAGGATCCAGTTATTGACTTCGTACTCGCTGCATTCCCGGTTGGGGGAAGCCGCGTCAGCAGACCGGGAGACCCTCGATAAAATTTTCCTGGCTAATTCTCGAATCATGATTGGACTTCCACTTTCTTCCCCCCTGCAGACGCTCCGAAGCGGGCGACTCTTTTCAGCCACAGAAGGGGCCGCAACATAACGACGTTTACCAGATAGGCGAGGGGATAGGAACTCCGATACTTTCTCCGGATCAAATCAATCTCTTCCAGACCCAATTTCATCTGCCTCGTCGAAATCGTATCCTCGTGGAAGTGATAGACCGAGAGAATTCGATCCAGGGTATGGACGCTCTCTTTATTCAAAATCCTGAACCAGAAGTCATAGTCCATGACCACGTGATATTGCTCATCAAACACGCCATTTCGCTCGAAAACACTCTTTGCCACGTAGGTGGAAGGATGAGCAATCGGATTTGTGTAAAACATGAGAACGGGAATGCATTTCATGGTGAACCACCGTTTCCAACGACTCTCCGGCCAGGTGTAGGAGATGGAGGGATGTCCGGTCAGCCGACAATTGCCCACCAGCACTGAACACTCCTGTTCCTGAAACTGTTCGAAGACCTCCTGAAGCACGTTCTCATCCGATAAACGATCATCCCCGTGAAGGTGAAGGATCACCTGGCCCCTCGCCAGTTCGATCCCCTCATTCATGGCCCCCGTCACTCCCGCCGGCGGAGCCTGATGAAACCGCACCTTGTCGGGGGCACTTGCAGAATACTTTTGAATAATCTCAGCGGTCGAGTCAGTGGAGAAGCCATCGACGAAGATATGCTCATAGTTTGTGAATTTCTGCTCCTGCACCGAACGGACACAGGACTCCAGGCTTTTCGCGGAATTATAAGTGCAGGTGATAATGCTGAAGAACGGAGATTGGTCCATTTGGAAATATTTCAGTGTTGCTTACTGCGCAGAAGACGATTCGCCCGGCGCCGCCTGTTCCGCTTCGACAAGACGAGCGATCATTTCAGCAAAGGAAACGGAAGCTCGCCAGTCCAGTTCTTTCGCCGCCTTTGCCGGATTGCCAACACTTCGTGAAATTTCAGAAGGACGAAAAAACTCGGCATCCACATCCACATGCTCTTTGTATTCCATCCCAAGAAAGGAGAAGACACCGGAGACAAACTCCTCCAGGGTATGATCCACCCCGGTTGCGATTACATAGTCCTCCGGAGCGTCCTTTTGCAGCATCCGGTACATGGCGTCGACAAAATCCGGGGCCCACCCCCAATCGCGCGTCACATCCAATCGCCCAAGCGCAAGGCGCTCATCGGAACCGGCGTGAATACGACACGCAGCGCTAACGATCTTGCGGGTGACAAAACGAGAGGGCCGCAAAGGCGACTCATGATTGAACAGTATCCCGTTGCAGCAATAAAGCTGGTAGGCTTCGCGGTAGTTGGCGACCAGCCAATGCGCGGAGGATTTCGCGACCCCATATGGACTCCTCGGGTGAAACGGGGTCGTCTCATCGGCTGGATCCGCAGGCACATCGCCGAAACATTCGCTTGAACTCGCGTTGTAGATTCGAATCGGTTGTCCCAAGTGACGCACCGCTTCAAGCACATTCAACGTTCCCGAAACAATTGTCTCAATTGTCTCTGCGGGCTGATCGAACGAGAGCCCAACAGAACTTGGTCCATACAAGAGGTAGAGCTCATCAGGATCGACTTTCGTCAGGACATTCAAGACATTTCGAAAATCCGTCGGGACCATCGAAAGCACCGGGACTTTTTCGTATACTCCACATCGCTGCAGCTTACCCAAATTAGCGACCTGCGCATCGCGCGAAGTGCCATAGACATCGTACTCCTTCTCTACGAGAAGTTTGGCAAGGAGGGCTCCATCCTGGCCGGTAACCCCGCAGATCAGCGCTTTTTTCATAAAATATTATGATAGTTAGAAAAATGCTCCTTCGCGCACTTCTCCCAGGTAAATCCCCGGGAACGCTCAATCCCCTTCGAGACAAGATCGTCGCGAAAGGATCCTGACTCGACCACCCTCTCTATCGCATTTGTCAGGCTTTCCGCATTGCCCGGCTCAAAATAGTTTGCCGCATCTCCCCCAACTTCAGGCAATGAACTTGATTGAGTGCAGACCACGGCGCAGGAACATGCCATCGCCTCAAGGAGAGGGAGCCCGAACCCCTCATAGAGGGACGGATAGACCAGCGCAGAAGCACCTCGATAGAGATCAGCCAAAGACTCATCGCTTCCCGAGAAATATTTCACCTGAGAGAGGGGAATATTCGAATCAACGATCTGTTTTTTCTCTGCGGCGGTAATTTCGCCGCCCCCGAAACAAACCAGATCAAAATTGTTTCGCAAAGTATTCGAATTTCCAAATGCCTCAAGGAGACCCGAGAAATTCTTGTAGTAGTCCCGGCCACCTACAAACATTAGATAGGGTTTTCCTTCGCTCTCTTGTTTCGGGCCATCCTTCGAGAAAAAAGTTTTGTGGTCTACTCCCAGATGCACGACGGCAGTCCTTTCTCTCGGAATATCGAAAATCTCGAGGAGATCACGACGCGTGCTCTCCGAAATGCAAATCACCAAGTCAGCTCGACTGACAGAGTGTCTCTTTGCTTCTGTCGTCTTGTTCTCACTTCCGAACAGCTCCGGAAATCGCTCAAAAATCATGTCATACATCGTGAGCACCCTTTTCGAACCCTTCACTGCAATGCCATCGTCCGAGAAGTAGGTCTCATGAAAAATGTCAGGGCGAAATCGACCAATTTGGGATTCTGCAATTCTGCTACTCACCGCGGATACAGCTCGGAACAGTTTGTTGGGGATCTGCGGCAAAAAGAGTTTCCGACCTGACTGACCCTCCTCTCCTCGAAGGCAGCGGTTCGTATGGATAGGAGCAAAAATTTTCGGAGATACGTCGGGGAGTCGCGCCAACTGCTCCGCCACGCTACACACATACCGGGAGATCCCGCCATACTTCTGAAGAAGGAAGACCTGCTGATCAAAAGCAATTCTCATGCGCTCACCTTCTTCCCTTCCGACCACTCCCGTGAAAAAAGCTCAGGAAAATCCTTCAGGGATACGTCCTTGCCTGTCTCCACATCGATTAAGGGGAGATCTTCAATCAGTCGGCCACGATCACCTCCTGCAACAAAGGATAATGCGCCCTGTTCGTTCCGTGATTCCCTTACCAGAGACGGGTATGCCCAGGGACCATCAAATTTCGCGAGAACTTTCTCAGCCTGATCATCCCGAACAAAGAATGCATTGCATCCGTTCGAAGCCGTTCCCACAAACGTGTACCCTTTTTGTTTGCCGAGTTTGATCAATGCCTTCAAGGAAGCACCAAAATAAAGGTGGGAATAGTGTGCTTCTTCTCTCCGAAAATCATCGCGATAGGGAACACTCAACGCGTGCCGATCGCCAAAAACCGCATTGTATTCCGCGACCACGATCACAGGGGAAATTGAATCGATTGCCTCCCAGACCCAGTAATCATTCCCATCGATATCCACGGAGAGCAGCCCGATTTCTCCCACTATTCCGTTGGAACGAAAAATTTCATTGATGTTATCCCGGGTGATGAAATGACACTCGGCCTTCAGATTATGCTGCCAATAGATGGAATCATTTTTGATGTAGTCGATGTAATCCTGACCACCATCAATAACGAGGCCTGACCAATTATTGTTGACCAGCAGAAACCGTGTATTTGACTCATTGTAATTCGTTACTCCGAATTCCACAAAGATTTCCCTCTCAATCGAAATCTCCCGCAGAAGTGCTTGAATAAACCCGTCTTCGCCCCATTGCGAAAACGTTTGGAATTCACATTCCGCGAGGGCCGGGTAATGCTCATCATACACTTGTCGGCTCTCAATCCTCCCAAGCGCTTCCTGAATCTTGTGAATTCTGGACTGTATCTCGGCAATCCTGAAAATCAGATCTCTTAACCAGGCGATTAATTTCATGCGTATCAGGTATTTAGTTTTTCAATAACAGGGATTCCGAAATCAGTTTTTACCCCGTGCTGTTCGCGCCTCGCAGCAACCCAACTGTCCGCGCAACCCCTCTACGGAGATCGCCGGCAAATTGAAACCCCTCGTTCTCAAATCGTTGACGGGACACTTCGTAGGAGAGCTGATTCATGATTGGACTCTCGACAAGATCAACCTGCACTTCGGGAACAAACTCTCGTATTGTCTCCACAATATCACCGACGGTCGTGTTCAGCGTAAGCACGTTATAGATCCGTCCGTCAAACAGATCTTCTCGAATCAGAAACGGAAGGGCCCGGCAGGCATCTGATAAATCCAGATAGGGACGAGTTTGGTCGTAGGCTGTTTTCCAGACAGTCAGAGGTGTTCCCATTACGGCTTGCCAGCAGAACCGGTTCACAGCGGTATGAAACCTCATCCCCTCCGAAAAACCAAAGATGGTTCCGAATCTACAAATCACTGCTTTGAGTCCTTCTGCTTCGCACAGACTTTGCACATGCTGCTCTTCTCTCAACTTCGTCTCGGCGTAGGGGCTCTGCGGACTAAGGTCTTCTGGCCCACAATCCTCCGCAACAATGCTTTTTTCTGTCCCATAGACGCTAGTAGAAGAGAGCGCGATGAGCCTGGCTCCTGTTGCAACGCAAGCTTCCGAGACACGAACCGTTGACCTGAAATTGTTCGCTTCTATTTCCTCTGCCTTTCCAACGCTTCCCGCAGCCTCCGTCATCGCAGCGAGGTGAATCACCGCGTGAGCTCCGTCGAAAAGTTCGCCCAGATCAGCTTGCGATACATCCGCCTCCACAAACCGATACTGAGCCCCGCGAGGAAGATCAAAGAGAGAGGAATACCGCTGCGTCAACAGATTGTCGACCATCACCAGTTCAAGGCCCGGAAAGCTAAACGGTAAGGATCGAATCAGGGCTGATCCAACGTGACCCAATGCCCCAGTTACTACAATTTTCATTCTGATTTGATGTAATCGCTCAATCTTGGGCGGTAGAATTCACAAGTTCTCTCCAGTCCTCTAGAAAGGGGAGTTGCGGGACTCCAACCGAGTTCGGCTTTGATTTTCTTATTGGTGAAGATAGCGTCCCCTACTTCGAGAGGCTGGCTTTCTTCCGGGTAAGGTATTTCTTCCACATTCCCTGAACCGCATTCGGCAACAATTGCTTCGGCCATCTCTTTCACTGAAATATGATCATCAGAGACCGCAAGATAGACCTTACCCAAACTCTCTTTCTGGATCGCCGCGCACATCAAAGCTTCAACTGCGTCGCCTACATACAGAAAATTTCTTCGCTGACCGCCGCCTCCGAAAAGAGTTATCTTCTGGTCGGTCAACGCCAAGCCAAGAAAATAGTTGTTGGAGGTATACTCAGGACTGTGAATCGCCGCCCGTTCGCCATAAACATTTGGGAGCCTTACCACAGTGGTCTGCAGATTGAATTTTCGTGAATAGATCAGAGCGTATTTTTCCGAAGCACATTTGTTTGCTGAATAAATATCGAGAGGGAACTCGGGATGATCCTCGTCAGCAGGTTGATAAACCAGTTTTCCGAGTTGAGTCGTCGTCCCCACAAAGACGAATTTGCAGCTTTGATTGCATTCTTTTGCCGCTTCCAGGAGTTGGATCGCTCCGACACAATTTGTGTTGATGTTGCCAATCGGATCACTGAGCGAACCCGAATGAGACGAAAGTGCCGCACAGTGGAACACAACATTGGAATTTTCAACGGCCCTCGTCGCGACATCCGGATTCTGAATGTTCCCCTCCAGGAAGGTGAGTCTACTCTGAAACCCTTCAAGATTGGCTGGATTTCCCCCGGCCTGCGGACTCAGGTTATCAACAATTGTCACTTCAGCACCCTCGCCGCAGAGACGAATAGCCAAATTGCTGCCGATGAATCCCGCACCTCCGGTGACAGTAACTCTCTTCCCATCCCAGACAGAACTCATCCTTTTACAAGTTTCTCCACTCCATCACAGACAAATTCAATTTGATCATCCGTCAGGGTGAAGGATCCAGGCAGGTTAATCCCCCGTGAAGAGATGTCATAGGCGACAGGTGAATTCTCTCGACCTTCCTCTTCGCGTCCCGGGAAAGCGGGAATCGAAGAAAGCGGATAGAAAAACGGTCGGGAAGGAACTCCGCTTTCAGCAAGTCGCTTGATAGCAGTCTCCTTTTCGATCCCAAGTTCCTTTCCCAAAACCACTGCTGTTATCCAGGCTCCGTTCACAATGTGAGAAGGTTCAGGATTGAACTGAACACCAGGCAAATGCTCCAGGCGCTCACGATATTTCCGTAGAATCTCCCGTTTCATTCCTACGAGCTCCTCGATCCTTTCAAACTGTGCCCAGCCCATCGCCGCCTGCAGATTGGAAGGCATATATTTCGGTGTGACCTCTTCGTTGAAGTAAGGCTTGGTATTAGGCCCACGCCCATGGTCGCGAAGGAGTTGGCACCGTTTGTAGAGATCCGGGTCGTCTATCAGCAACATTCCGCCTTCTCCCGTACAGATTGTTTTCGTTCGGTGAAAACTAAAGACAGATCCTACACCGAAGCCTCCTGCCCGCTTCCCCCGGTATGTCGAACCCACCGCCTCCGCAGCATCCTCGATAAATTCGATCCCTGCATCACTGGCGAGTCTCTGCAATTCATCCATCTGAGGCATATTTCCAAATAGATCCACCGCAATAATCGCTTTCGTTTTGTCAGTAATAGTACGCTTGAGCGCATCCGGACAAAGACACCAAGACTCCTCTTCAATGTCACAAAAAACAGTCTTTGCTCGTTGGTAGGTGATTGGCGCCGCTGACGCGATCCATGTGCATTCCGGGACGATAACTTCATCACCCTCGTCGATTCCCAAGCCGAGAAGGAGAAGGTGAATCGCACTCGTGCAATTCGGAGTCATCAAACCAAACTCTCGTCCGTGATAACGAGCAAACTCTCTTTCAAATCGCTCTACATAATCGTAGTTAAACCAGCCATTCGCCATACAATCAGCCACCACTCGCGCTTCGTGCTCAGTGATGGACGGCCCCGCCATCTGGATGTTTTGAAGTGAACTCATAAAAGTCTAACGTCGGATGGTTTAGGTTTTCTTCCTCAGGTAACCACCGGGCATATTGCTCAGCAATAACTTGTTCTCGATGATTTCATCGACCTCAAAATCATCTCTTCCGGAAAGAAATTCTCTCAGCGCAGTTGCTGGATTATTACCAGATCCCCAGGGGCGAGGACGCTTATCCGCAGGAGGCTGTTCATCGATAATCGTGTCACCACAAATTAAATAGCAACCTGGGCTCACAAGAGGCCCATAGAACTCCAATTCTTTGAGCACATGATCGTGAGTGTGATGAGAGTCAAGAATAACCATGACGCGAGAGCCCTCCTTAATGAGGCTCCGAACCTTCTGAACGGTCTCCTCATCCACCGATGAACCCTCGATCAATTCCACTGCACCAGGATAAGGAACCTTTGATGCAAGGCGTTCGCGAAGATCCTCCGGGATAAATATATCCACTCCGATCACCTTCTTACCTCCCAACTGGTTCAGCAAAGATGCGTAGAACAACAAGGTCCCTCCCCAGGCCACACCGCACTCCACAATGTAGTCGGGTTTGCAGTTGTAGATTGCCTCCTGAAAAGCAAATAGATCCTGGGGCAGCTGAAGGCAAGGTTCGCCCATCCAGTTCATTTGATGAACCCAATAGTACTCGTGACCGGCCTGCACCTTGATTTCAAGTGCTCGCTTGCGCAATTCGGTGTCTTTCTTCATTTCCTGCGCAGACTCAATCCGCAGGGTTTCGAATTCTTCTCTTGTTAGTATTTTCTTGCTCATAAGTTTCAATTAAACTGGGTACCCATTCTGTGCCAGGGGAAGACCGGTCATTTCCTCGAGGGATCGGTTTCCGGCGGCATAGTAGTTGCGAATATCTTTCTCTTTTTCTGGAGGAAGAACTGTCTCGGCGGGCGCTCCTCGATCCATCCATGATGAGAGAAGAGATTCCAAAAAGGTTTCTGACAGAGGTATCGATGCTTTCCATCGATCAAAACAGAAGCGGCGATGACTGTAGCGATTACGTTCACGCTTACCTGTCAACTGAGCGGCGACTTCCGCAGCTGGCAATCCAAGAAGCTCAGCCCATTGCCCGTAGTAGGCCGATGGGTCCTTAATCAGATCTTCATAAAGAAGCACGTTTATCTGTTCACGTCCGAAGGCTTTCGCAAAAGTCTCCCAATGTCTCCAGTAATTCATCGCTTCGACCGGAGTTTGATCAGGAAACGCAAAACAATAATCCAACCATTCCTCAAATCTCACGTGCCGTCTCCAGTAGCGTTTCGGGACTCCCTTCAAATATGCGCCGTGATTTATATACCACGAGGGCCAGGTGCTTAATTGATTTCGAACCACGAGGACCACTTTAGCATCTGGCATCAACCTCTTCAGCCGAGTGGCGCACACCGATGGATGACGAGCAGTGAGAATATCTTCACTCGAAAACACCAGCACACTGCGTCCTGGCTCTTCGGCTCGACGGCGAAAAAGCTCCTCAGCACTTCTCTCATCAAAATAGGAGTCATCTCTCTGGATCAGGGTTTCCAACTCTTTCCCAATGCCGTCGAAATCAGCGCAGTCCTCCCCAAGGTAGGCGATGGCAGGATGTTTCGCGAAGAGGCGCCGTTGCAGGAGCGTACTCGCCGTTTTGTTCGCCCCAATATGTATCAGCCCTTTCATTTTCCCGTTCCGCTCATGACCGAGAGCATTTTCGGCCCCGCGCAGTCGTCGCCAATTCCCGTAACGCATCAAGAACTACCATTGCAGAAACTCTGAAGTAGAGAGACAAAGGCACACGCATTCCCGCATGGTGACGGAGCAAAGCCCAAAAGCATCGTGTGAAATAAGCGATACGCTGCGCAACACTGTCAGCCCCCCTCTTGGCAACATGCCAGTCATCCTGTGCAAACCACCACAAAAAACTCGCACACCATCCTTCAAACACTTTTCGACTTACCATTTCCTCACATCTCCTGCGAAACTCTTCCAAAAAATCCTGCTGCGCAGATGCATATTCACCGAGTCTGCTGGAACTTGCCGACTGCGACCCGGTGTGATCACGCAAGAATATCAAGTCAACATCACGATACGCGACCGGTCCCATCGACGCCGCGATTACAGGGATATACGTATCGACATAGACCGCCAATCCAGTCCCAAAGCGTGGGGCCTTACTGATCGCTGGAATGATCTTCCGTTTGTATACCCCATAGGAACCCACCGCCCGAATCGTTCGATCAGCGTATTTTCCAATGAACTCTGGCCCGTTCATGTTCGACAGGGAGCCATAAGGTTCGTCGATCGCCTCAAATATTCCGTCTGGATTATTTGCTGCAGCATACCCGCAGAAGAACGACAGTGCGTCAGAATCGACGAGAGCTTCGCAAGCCAATTCGAGAAACTTAGGATGCATTAAGTCATCGTCGGCCAACCAGGTAAACCAGTCACCAGCAGCTTTTTCAATAAGGAAATAGTTGTTCTGATAAGCCCCGATATTCCTCTCGTGATTAATAATCTCGATTCTTGAGTCCTCCTCCATTCCAAGGGATTCGAAGGTTACGGGAGTCTCGGTAAAATCGTTGGCGATAATGATATCAAAATTCTCGTAGGTCTGCGCTAAGATGGAATTGAGGCATTCCCTCAGGAAATCCGGCCGGTCATAGGTCGTCACTCCTATCGTAATCGTAGGCATTTCTTTTACCAAATGACGAGGGGTGCTTGACATGGCGGCTCGCATTGCCTGATTCTGGGCTCAGGGAAGTTACCCTCTATTCAAGAATCCTCTGAAACACAAGATTCCAATGACGAGTTTCTGAAACCGGAGCGTCGTAGTTTGAAAACGACAATCCCTGTGAATAGTTTACTGAACGATGAACAAGGTCATATCCTTGGTCTGCGCATATTCCTTCCAACTCCTTGCGATTGAAAACCATTCGGGGGATAACTCGCTCCGCCATATTTACCTGCGCGGCAACGAACGAGTCTGCATCGCCCATTGTTGTATCTGAAATCACGATCAGGTCAGGATGCAAATCTGCCACCCGTTTCAGAATTCCCTGATAATCTTCAAAATACTGGAGAGAGCTTCCGAAATGCACTACGTCGATTCCTCTCCCTTCATCGGATAAAGAAGACGAAAAATCGATCTCCGGGTAGTTTTCGAACAGATCGCTCCCGCGTTGGATCATTGAAGGAAGTTCAAGAACCGTCATCGTGAAATCTCGTTGGGGCAACGAAAATTTGAGATCCAGGAAGGAAATGCCTAACCCACCACCGACATCTAAAATCGCCGTCTTCTCTCCTGGATAAGCACTGAGAAGTGTTGGAAGAAAATTCAGGCGAGGCAAGGTAACCGTATCTTCCGGCGCCTTGCCGCTCTCAAATCGACGCAATCGCTTCCTACCTTCCTCCAGTTCGGCCTCTTCGGAGACTGACGAATGATAGCTCGTAAAGTCATGATACTTCCTCGCTACTTCTTCAAAAGATTCAAAACGTCCTTCGTAGGTGACCCTTACAGGGGCAGCAGTGAGTTTCCTGCGTGCCATATCCCAAAGGAAAGGGGGTATAACCTGTTTCAGAAGTCTCTTCATGATACTATATCGCCACTAATTTATTTCCCCGATACTCTTAAAAACAGATTCTCGGAAACCAATCAAAAAGAATTGGGAGGCAAAAGTCCTAGCTAGACTTAAGAACGGCGCCAGAACCTCGCCTCAGCCGACAACGTCGAAAACCGGGAAGACTTCTCCACCTACTTCCCTGATAGACAATGCTCTAAACGTAACGGGAGATGTCGCTACCGCCGAAGTCTTGAAACGAAATCACACAGAAGGATCGGAATTTGCCTGTTGATCCACCAAAGTAAAAAGAAGGAAAGGCAATTTCCGCCATTCAGCGGAAACAGACACTACACCCTCACCGTATCATCTTCATACGCCTCGTCCTTTCGGCTCAAGGTGTTCGCATCAACGATTGAGGCATCTGTGACCGCTCGATAGACATGTACGATCCCGGGTGGAATTCTCACATACGTTCCCTGTTTCATGAGATATTTTTCCTCATTACTTCCATCGATCTCAGAGATCGTCAATTCTATCTCGCCGTTTAAAACGTAGCTGTATTGGGCGGACACGAGATGGTAATGCCTCGCCCGCACCGAACCCGCGGTAAAGGTGATCAATCCAACATGCCCGACATTTTCCTCAACGAGGTCAAAGATTTCACCTCTGTCATCAACGAAAGCGGGTTTGAGCTCTCGTATTTCAAAATTTTCGATTTTTGTCATATTTAGTTTACAATCTTTGGATCCGGTATCGGAATAATGAACTGACCTCCGCCTTCCCGGTATTCCGATAACTTCTCCATAATTTGATCGGCGAAATTCCAGGCAAGAATAATCGCATAGTCAGGCCTTCGAACCAGCAACTCGGAGTCAGAGAAGATAGGAATATGGGTTCCCGGCGTATATTTGCCAACCTTAAGAAGGTTATGCTCAGTCGCAAATTCGACGAGCGATGTATCAATATTGCAGTAATTTAGGAGAGTATTTCCTTTCGCGGGCGCGGAGACGATAGCGATCGACTTACCTTCGTCGCGCAACCTCCTCACGAGATCAAGGAGATCTCTTCTTTGCCTCTCCACTCGAGCCTGAAAATTCTTTAGCGATTCCTTGTCGTAAAGACCAAACTCCTCTTCCTCCGCAATATATGACGAAACTGATGGCATGACGGGGCGCTTCCCATGATGCCCCACGAAGTATCGCAAGACACCTCCGTGAATCTCCTGGGGCTCTACGTCGAATATCTCCAACCCAAACCTTGCCAAATATGATTGCAACGGCTTTACCGAAATATACCCGATGTGCTGGTGGTAGATCGTGTCATATTCAAGTTTCTCGATCATGTCCTTTGCAAAAGGCGCCTCTATCACGAGGACGCCGTCTTCGTCGAGCAGGTGCACCATTCCCGCGGTTGCGGAATCGAGTTCATGCATATGTGCAAATACGTTCGTTCCGGTGATCACCTTCGCCTTGCCGTTCTCTTTACTGATCCTCTCAGCGACTGCATTCCCGAAGAAGTCCACGATGACAGGAACACCATTGTCGGAAGCAATGCGGCACACATCCGTTGCCGGATCGACACCAAGGATGTCGAATCCCACCTTCCTGAAACCCTGTAACAGGGTTCCGTCATTGCTCCCAATATCCACCGCAAGAGAATTTCTTGGAAACTCGAATCGTGAAGAGATCGACTCAGCCATCGCATGAAAGTGCTTAACGCCAATATTGTTTGCACTTGTCATATAGACGTAATTCGTTTGATACAAAATCTCCGGGTTCACGAAGTAGTCAATTTGGAGAAGACCGCAATCCTCACACGACACTAGCTTGAGAGGATAGAAGAATTCAACCTCATTGAGACGCTCGGGCGACAGGAAATCGTCGGAGTGCGGCTGGTGACCGAGATCCAGCACCTTCACCAAACGGCCCGACCTGCACATGTGGCAATTCACAGAGTGCCGGTTATGTCGAAGCTTTGCAATTGTATCCATAGTTAACTAATTCTTGTGGTGGTGCTTGAAATGTGAAGGAAAGAAGAACCTTGGAATTAAAACGGTTATGATGAACACGGCACGCTATTCTTTGATTGAACAGCATCATAGGGGGAATTCCGCATTAAGCGCCCCGCCTTTTTGTGGTCCGCCCTTAGGGGCAACTGGCGTCTTGGAAATATCTCGCCTGAACGCGTTTTCCCAATTTAATCTGACGCAGACAACTCCTAATCAGGCTTCCCAACAGATCCCGATACACTCCCATCTGTGATCGAACAAATTGTCGATTTTTCAATTCACTTTGAAGTTTGGATATCTCTGCGACGGATAGAGTTCACAAAATCCGATCGTTACTCAGGGCGATGATAAGTTGAAATATTAATTGCCATTCCTCAGTGTTTTTCGTTTTCGTCAGCAGGCATCTTTCAAAATTGATCAAGCCTTTCGATATCGACTTTCCCATTCACGACGATTACCCGTGAACCATTTGGATACCGCTCGCGATCCGAAATTACTTCATCAACGACGTCTGCAACAATTTGGGGCGACTGCTGCGAGCCGGCATCACCGGCGACATATTCCCGCATCGCCGTGTTCGTCCCGCCGGGTATAATCGTGATTGCTCGTTTTTCGGCTTCGCCCCATGATTTAGAAAGCGCTTCCATGAATATATTTAGACCCGCCTTTGCGGCGGAATAGTATGGAAACCGCGGATTACCCTTAAGGCTTGCAGTCGAAGAAATCGCAATCACGCCCCCTTTTCCAGTGAGACCGTGTTTCAAGCAATGAGACAATAGAATGGGTCCGATAAGGTTCACCCCAATCGTTTTCTGAATTTTCTCCATCGAGTCGTCATCCGTACTGATGAACCCGGAGCAGACTACGATCCAATCAATCGGTAGTTGGCGAGACTCAATCTCCCGGGCAAACTCGTCGATCGTGCCCGCATCCATCAGATCCAAAGCGAGGGCCCAAATCTCACTCCCGGGGTAACGTCGGCCCAGTTCTTCAACACCCGACTCTTTGCTTGTTACGGCAATAACCTTGAAGCCTCTTTCCACGCAGTTTCTCGTGACCCGCTCACCTATCCCTCCCGTCGCCCCGACGATAAGGACCACGGGTGCACTGTCATTCGACGGTTCCTTCATGAATTTGGGCGATCAGCACGCTCTGGGCACTACCCTCTTGAATTCTTACTTACTACCAACGTTAGAAGACTCTCTTCTCTTTAAATGGGAGTATTATACCTTGCACAAAAACGCTCAACTGAGAATCATCCCGAAGTCATCGGTGGCTGGTTATTTCCCTAGCAGACTTTCTCATTATTCCTAGAGGAAAGGTAACTCTGCCCTGCGTCGCTGCAGTCGATGAATCACCGCCCCGTCCGGTCGGAATTCAGAAAACCATTGTCGTTCTTAGTCACCGAGCAACGGTCCACTTCTCCCACTTGTAATTAATTGTTTCATCGTGAAGGTCCACCCTCACTTCTTCCTCCAAATTAAAAGGCCCTGAGGTGGCATAGAACACATGAGCCGGCCCCTGCGTACAACGGTAAGCAAGAAGCACTCCAGGGGGATGGACGGCTGCCCATGGCTTCATTACCTCTGACGTTAGTCGTTCCACAAATTCTCCGAAAGTTGGTGATTCCGGTCGCCGGTCCGTAAAAACTACGACTGCGGCACCAGCCGCAAAATAGGTCAATTGCGAAAACTTTTGGTGCCCATGCCAGCCTTTCGTGACGCCAGTATGGACGAGGGAATGACTCAACTGAGAGGCAAAGAATTTTGGCTCCTGCTCCTCCGCACGAATGATCTCGCGAAAAAATCCCCGTTCATCACCATGCGTTTTTAATTCGGTTATGTTGAGATCAGAAATCATACGGGGCTGGCTTTCTCTTTGCCGAGGACTTCTTTCAGCGAACGGATGACTTGATCCTGCTCTGGGAGGGTTAGCTCAGGGTATATTGGCAAACTGAGAACTCTTTTCGAAGCATGTTCGGTGTTACTCAGCGATTCGGGGCAACGGGACAGGTTTCGATAGCCATCCTGTAAATGAACCGGAAAGGGATAATGGACGATGCAATTGATACCCTGTTCGGCCAGCAGTCGTTGAATTCTGTCACGATCGTCAAGTTCGATCACATACAAATGTTGAACCACTTCAACGTCATCGGCAGCTAACGGTAATCGTATTGGAAGGTCGCCGAGTTTGGAAGTGTATCGTTTCGCCAGATCCCGGCGGCTTTGATTATCCTCATCGAGGTAATCAAGTCGAACTCGAAGAATTGCCGCCTGAAGCTCATCAAGTCGACTGTTAACTCCGTGAATCGCACTGTTGTATCGATCTCTCCAACCATATTCCCTTAATTCCCGAAGCCGTATTGCAAGTGCCGAATCGGAAGTGACAACGACTCCTCCGTCGCCGATCCCCCCAAGGTTTTTAGTAGGGTAACAACTAAAAACACCCATCGCACCGATCGTGCCAACCCTCTTCCCTCTCCACAATGCTCCATGAGCTTGGGAGCAATCTTCAATCACAGAGATCCCGTGTTGAGCAGCAACCTCCATGACTCCCTCCATACTAACCGGATGACCGTAAAGATGGACAGGTATAATCGCCTTTGTCCGAGGACCTACCGCCTGCTCCAGCAGAGCGGGATTCATCGTGTAGGTTTGCGAATCAATGTCGATCAGAACAGGAGAGGCACCTGCCTGCGCGATTGCAGATACCGTAGCTACGGCCGTATGACTTACTGTAATCACCTCATCGCCCGGCCTGATCCCCAGAGCCATGAGGGCAAGAACGAGTCCGTCCGTTCCGCTGGAAACTCCGACCGCCTCCTTGGAGCCGCAATAGGCTGCAAACTCTCGCTCAAAACCTAACACTTCCTCACCGAGAATATAGCGCCCTCCGTCGATCACGCCGCGAATCGCGGAATCAATCTCTTTCCGATGTTTCTGAACTCCCGCAGAAGGATTTGCACAAAGAATCATGATAGGATCACCTCCGGGACGAAACGGATCCACTTCCCGCCATTTTCTGTATATTCAGTTTCTTTAGCCATGATCTCTTCTGCATGATTCCAAGCAAGAAGGAGTGCACACGCCGGCGGGTTTTCCTTAAACACTTCGTAAGGAACAACGGGAATATGCGCGCCCGGGCTGAATTTTCCCTGCTTGATCGGCGTAGTGTCGCAGATATAGGAAAGATGATCCCGGGTGATTCCGCAGTAATTGAAAACGGTCGTGCTTTTGGAAGTCGCAGCATAGCCGGCAACCTCAAGGTTTTTAGCCTTCATCTCTTCCAGAACCTCCAAAAGACGACGCTTTGATTCTTCGCAATTACGACGAAATTGCTCGTAGGCAGCCATCTTGTCGAGGCCCATCCTGCACTCGCTCGCCATCACGTCCTCAACCGACTTTCCAACTGGACGATCACCCTTTCTGCAGATGGTGTAACGCATCGACCCACCATGGGTGGCCTGTGGTTCCACCTCCACCAGTTCGAGTCCGTGCTTTTCAGCCGCATATGCTACTGAAAGCGCACTGAACATAAATACGTGCTCGTCATAAAATTGATCGTAGGAAGTCTTTTCCACCACGGAGCCCAAATACGGGTCTTCGTAAACAAAAGCGCCTCCCTTCTTCAAAAGGATAGCAACACCGGCAAGAACCCCATTGAAGTCGGGAATGTGACAAATGACATTCGCCGCAGAAATCACGTTTGCAGGCCCATCCTCTTTCAAAATCTGTTCCGCCAGCGCTGGAGAGAAAAACTCGCTGACTGTTCGGATGCCGCGCTCACGCGCCACATCAGCAACATTCGCAGAAGGTTCGACACCAAGGTGCTTGATTCCCGCTTCAGCAATTGAACTGAGAAAGGTTCCATCGTTTGATCCGATTTCGACCGCAAAAGCATCACCATCATTGTTAAGGTAACGATTTTGAACATTGTCTGCAAATTGCTGGAAATGCCGACACATCCCTGCGGAAGTCGAAGTGAAAAAAGCATAATGATCGTGGAACATCTGCTCTGGCGAAGGCTGCTCAATCAACTGAACCATTTTTGACTCCTCGCAGAATCCTGCCCGCATACTGTAAAAGTATTCTTCATCAAACTCCTCTTCCGAGAGAAATCCATTTCCCAACGGCATTCTACCAAAATCAATGAACTCAGCGATGGGGGCACCACTAATCCTGCATTTTGCTGCAAATTTTTCTTTATCTTCTTTCATAAACCAATTCTATCCCTGTTTCCTGAGATCATAAACAACTTTCATCAATACCATCTCGCTACTATCCCATCAAAAATTACTAAACCTAAACAATTAACCGTGAATCCTAATAAATATAGCTTCATCTCATCCTTCCCTATTCTCAATAACAAGCCGTAACTGCAAGCTCACGCTGGCACTATCCATTATGTTTAGTGTGATGACTGGGCCCTAACCGATAGTCACCTGACTCAAGAAAATTTTCAACGCCTTGAATTATTGCCTGATGGCTTTCCATATCGAACCCCTTCAACCAGAGGTCGTAGAACCCCTCGGTGAACTGAAACGTGTATTCCCTATCCTTTAAATCATTCGACAAGTCGGAAAACAGAGGCTCTCCATCAGACAAAAATCTCATGTAATAATACTCATAAACATCATCAATATTCACCGTAAACTTCTCCCTTGGAACCTTTGATAACAATTCCGTATATTCCTCAACCGTTGAAGCATGGTAATTGAAATCGTAGGCAGCACTAAAATTCTGACTCGACGCATTAATGACTGGCACACCGAGAGCCGCATATTCGAGCCCAACCGTCCCGTAGACCGTTAAGACACAACTGATCCCCTCATCCACTAACTGCAGGTGCGACGTGCCTGGAGGTAAGACACTCAGAACCGGAAACCTTTCGGCAAGATCCTCGATTACGGCTTTCGTTTGCGGGATAAAATCCGGATGAACCTTGATGTACCAATCATAGTCGCTACCCGTCGCGAACTCTCCAAGAAATAAGAGCCATTCGTAAAAATCCGGAAACACGTTGATCCCGAAAGGGTGGGGACTGTCAAAAAAACAGTGAGCCGCGATTAAGATTTTAGGGCGATCCGAAGGTCTGAGTACAGGTTCCTTCGTGCGTTCTCCAAATGCCGACTTTTTCGAATACGACATGTCAACACCCACCTCCCCTCCAAAACGCTTATCCAGTTGTGTTTTTGCCATCGCTAACCCATTCCGCCTCGTGGACCCATCCAGCTCCAAAAACGATTTCCTGAATGAGAAAAAATCACAAAAAGCATACGGAAGTTCCCGACTCATCCGAAAAAACAGAGTCGTGGAAACCTGAAACACGGGAACGTTCCTCGACAGAGCGACCCGTAATGGAATGGCTAAATTATAGACACTATGACTCACAGAGATCCCCCTGACTTCGTTTTCAGAAAAATAATCAACCCAGAATTTGTAGATGCTGATCGACTCAGTAAATGTCTCCCTAAATCTTTCACTTGATATATTTACCGTGGGTTCTTGCGCGGAGGCGATATACTGATCATAAATCAAGTCACCGAGATGACATCCATCAATCGAAAACCGTTCTAAATCGCGTTTCGACAGTGTAGCAAAATTGAATTCCTCCACAAAAATACCCACCCATTTCTTTTGCGAGCGCGATAGTTTAATCAACATGAAGTCATGCACGCCAAATGCCTGATAGATATTCACACAACCAAGCCTGAGAAATCTCCTGACGATAAACCCAATACGGGTTCTCAATCTCGTTGCCAGAAATTGTGAGAATCCCACCAACCTGGCATTTTCAAAGAATGCACTGTTGGCTAAATAGGCGTATGCGAGATGCGACGAGCACATGGTGTTGACCTCGAAAAGTGCCACTCCTTGATCGCCCCGCTTTCGCACCCCGAACAATTCGGTTAGTTTTCTGCAAAAATCTTTTCTCATCTATGATTTCCGAATCTCGATTGCCTTGCCTCGTAACGAGACAAGAATCCCGAATATAGCCGAACCTATTACTCCCCCTTCTGAAAGAGGCAATAATGCAGCAAGTCGACCGCTTCCCCGTTACAAAGATGATGCTGAACTCTTCTCCCGTCCTTTTGCATCCCGGCTTTCTTAAATATTTTGATCATTGATCTATTAGTGGCCAACGCCCCTCCGCAAACCTTTCGAACATCACATTCTTTAAGCAAAAACTCACACACCGCAATCCACGCTTTCGTACCAACGCCAGTCCCCCGGACCCCTGAATCCCCCACAAAGATACCCACATCAGCAGTGTTGTGCGTCCGATTTATGTGAGTACTAATACTCCCCACGCATTTCTGAAAATCATCGTCGACAAAGATTCCCCATAAAAAATCGTCAACCTGGTCAAACGACGCGATGTAATCCAAACAGCTTCGACGCGTATGATCAAGAAACTGCTGATTGGAATACTGCATAATTTCCCGATCATTAAGCCAGTCAATATACTCCTGCGACAGCATTTCTGCTGTGAACTTCACCAAAGTTAAATTTTCTGCGTTCAACGTCATCCCGACGGTATTCCTCGGACGACACTCTTTCGAATTATCGTCTATTTTGAAAAACGGTTTCAAAATATTTTACTCTTCACTTTACCAGTTTTAAAAAATATAGTTTGAGAGATTTTTCGTTACAACAATCTCTTAGTTTATGAAGAATTTTCGATGTTCCCGGTTCTTAATTCGCTCAGCGCCTGCTAACGCCACGATCCATAGCTGTGTATCATGTAAATACTGCCAACCGCATGTTCTTCAGCTCTCCCCAATAACTTTTGCAGGAACTCCGGCAGCAAATTTTCCACTGGGTATATCATGAGTGACTACCGATCCCGCGCCAATGATTACGCGATCACCGATGTTAACATTAGCCAAAATAATTGCCCCGGAACCGATGTAACACTCTTCTCCGATATGAATGTCGTTTCCCTCACGTGGAGTTTCAGGATACACCTCATAGGCGACCCCGGAAAGACTGGCCAAGCGTCCCTCGTAAAATCGATGCACACCTGTCAGCACCATGCAGTTATGACAAAACAATGTATTCTTTCCGACCACTATATTTCCACTAGCAGTGTTAAATAGAGTATTAACAACTGAGCAGTCCTCACCAATGGTAATTCGTTCTGGATCGCCCTGGACGAACCCGTATTCGACATGACAAAATCCGAGCGCAACGAATGATTGTATAAATTTCTGCCGGAGCCGAAACACCACTCCCTGTATCCCTTTTGGAGGATCCGGCGGCCGTCTAAATGATTGTATGAATGATTTACCCATCATATCCCCTCCGTTAGAGGGAAATTCAATTATCGCGAGATTGGAGACCCGAACTGGGTTGTGTTCATTCCAATGAGCTCATTTCGGAAGGACTACTATTTCCTTCTCGTTATATTTTAACTCCCATCACGTATGCGAGACTGATGATTAGCGATGCCGATTGAGTTAGATACACTGATCTTCACCATTCCCTATGAATTGACCATCCTACCCTGAAAGACGGGGAAGAAACAGAACATCTGCCCACCAGATGAACCCATCGTAGGATCTATGTTGGTAAAACCAGCCCAATCTGTATCCAGATTCAGTAAGCGCTTCCATTATGTCAATGAAGCTATCCTGCCCATCATAGAAATCTCGGAAACTCACCTCGACAAGAATGGCGCCAATACTTTCCGGATTGAGAAATTTACCTGCTGAACGGCAAACCTTTAAGTCATGGCCTTGCGCATCAACCTTAAGCAAATCGATTTTTTCGCCCTCCACTTCCTTGTCAGTAATGAATGTATCAATTCGAACCGATTCTACGGTTGCCATGTGATCCAATTGCAACCACTTACTGGAAGCCCCTTCAAGAGGACGCAAGATTGAACTGCCGATATCACTTTCCGTGACATGAAATTCAATTTCCCCGTCGATTTCACTTAGCGCCTTATTGAAACATGACACATTCGAGGATGAATTGAACTCGGCACATAAATCATGATATGCTTTTTCCACCGGCTCAAAACAATAGAGCTGAACCGAAGGAATCGAATCGAGGAGCTTTCTACCAAACTGTCCCCGGTTCGCGCCAACGTCTATGATCCGTGGGTTTTCAGGTAGAATTCGTTTCAGGTCATTAAACAGTTCCACATCCTGGAATTTACTGTTCTCTGCATCAGGGTCAACGTTCTCTTCACTCATAATTTTTTACAAATTCAATACTCCGGGACTGATGATTGTTCCTCGCGTTTGGTTTACCAATCTCATTAAAAGATCCGGGAATAATTATTTCATTGAATCGGGTCCAAGACATCCATCAATGCCTCCCCAGAAAGCTTCACTTTCAACGAGGGATTCAACCCGCTTCATTCCGGATCTTCGAATATCCTCTAACTTACTCTCATCGCTCAAAAGGTCGACGATACCTGCGACAGCATCATCTACGTCCTGGAAGGACATGAAATCGACGTCGGGCCGAAAGCACTTTCCGACTCCCTCAAATTTTGGAGCGACTAAGACACTTCCGCACGCCAGGACTTCGAAATATCGGTAAACCAGATGCAACACCCATGGCCAATCAACACCGGGCATCTCGGTCTGCTCCGCAGTGGTGACGACAATCCTACCGCTCGAAAGCCGCTCCCAATACTCTTCACTTGGAACGCGCTCCTCACCGGGAAGTCGCGTCATGATCTTGAATTCGATTCCCTGTTCGGCCAATTTCTTTTTCATTTCGCCCAAAATCGTAGTTCGGGGTTCATAGAGTGATCCAGAAAAGACTACCTCATTTAAAATTTCTCTTTTGGTGCCTTCATATTTTAAACGCAGGTTTTTGAGCGATCTCAACGAAAAAGGCATCATGTGCGGCCCCAGAATCCGACGATGAGGAAGAATCGGACTGATCGTCTTCGGCGATACAACCGTAACGACTAACCCATTGAGGGCCGATACGATGAAGGCTTGAGTGCGGAAGGGACGGAAATGGAAGTCCGCGAGGAAGACAATCGGAACTATTCGCCTGGTGTAGAGTAAGATAGAAATACGAACCGCTTGCCAAAATCCTTCAAACTTATTTTCACTCCCGGTCCGTGGACTGTAAGCATAATGGGTCGGTAATTCTTTTTCGATTACCTCTCTCACTTGCGTCAAATAGTTGACCTCCGGAGTTACCTCAAGCTTGGCAACCTTGTCAGCGCCTAGATACTCAACGGCCGATTGATAAAGCTCCTCGTATTCAATGATTTTCCACCCCTCAATTCCTGCTTCGATACAGAGCCTGGTCTCCCGCAGCGTCTTCGGTGTTCGAAGAGCACGGTGCAGCCAGAAGAATGGCCCCAACAATCTGCAGACGAGATACCAAAAGCAAGGCACGCGAGACAGGATCTCTTTCTTCCACAATTGCTTCATTTCTTTGTCCGAGGGCTCGAGCAGAGTTTCATAGGATTTCAATTTCCGGATAGGGCAAAGAACAGCGCTTTCCACCTTTGGGGATACTGCAAATCACTCTCTTGCCAGCGAGAACACCCACGACCATCGCCATGGTGTCACAACCGACGACAACGTCAGATTTGACAACGGAATCCAGAAGTGAGTCGTGTCGATTCACCACGGTTTTTATATGAGACGATCTCAGAATGTTGTCGAATTTCGTTAACTCCTCGGCAGGATGAGGGCGAAGAATCAACATCAGCGGTCCGGGGAACAAAGCGGGGGCGGATCCAAGAAAACGTTCCAACGCTTCAAATTCATCGTATCCCCAATAGCGCGGGTCCCCGAATTGCTTCATCGCATGTTCACTAGTTGGCTCGGTGACGTAGAGAAAGGTCGTCACGGACTTTTCTCCGACATGGCTCTCTCTGATAGCCTCTACTTCCGCCTGAATGTCCAGAAAATAGGGATTAGGTTCGAGCTCGATTTGCGTTTCAGGAAAAAGATCTCTCGCCATCGCATAAGCAAATTCGTCTCCAACTCGAATTTGGTCGGGCAATTCAGTGAAACCGTTCGAGAAAAATCTCTTTTCGTAGTTCACCCAATGATCCAAAAAGGCGACGCAGCGCTTCCCTGATTTCCTGCACGCCCTCATTGCCAATCTCTCCAAATCTGATTGCCAACTCGTTCCACAATAGACTAAATCTGATGAGGAAATCCCAACCTCGAATGGAACAATTTCAAGGTTTTCAACTTTCCTTTTGAAAATTGCTACGGCAGGACCTTCGAGAACAAAAATGAATTTCTCATCTGATCGGCGAACGAGACTGGAAAGAATTTCCGCCCCTCCTGCATCATGACTTATTATGCATATCATTTTTTCTCAATCTCCCGCTCAATGCTTTTCGGACAATTGCAATTCATCAACATTTTCTGCAACCTTCTCAAAGGCCCGGATCACATCATCGAGATCTCCCTGACTCATTCCCGGGCGCATGTACTCATGGGAAAACAGTTCGTCGAAGTGCATTCTCTCCGCGACAGGACAAAGGCCCGGTTCATATGAAACTTCTCCTTCATATTTGGGACAATTGAAGGCACACCCAACCGCTCTCTTCTGATACAGGGGCTGCAGATAGAGCGGCTTAACATACCCACAACCGATCAGCGGGGTATCTTCACGAAGGACTGCGGACGGGATTTCTGCTTTGACTGCTTCAATAAACCGATTGCGCTCAATCCCCACGATTTCTTTCCGGAATCTATACGACTGCACATAGTAAACATGCTTTGAGCCCTCTTTAACTACCGGCGCGACAATCCCCGGAATCGCTCCCAGTCGATGGTTCAGATAAGCCGCATTTTCAAGCCGACTCCCGATGAGAGATGGCAGCTTCTTGAGTTGTTCGATTCCTATCGCAGCCTGCAACTCGGTCAGCCGATAATTCTGTCCGTAGGTATTGGTAAAATTGGTCACTCCCTTTGCCTCAGCTGCTACCTCCCCATGATTGCGGATTAACTGGCACATCTCAGCGAGATGATCGTCGTTCGTCGTGATGACGCCGCCTTCTCCGGTATGGATATGCTTGTGATAATTCAAACTAAACACCCCAATATCGCCGAGCGTGCCAACTTTGCGTCCTTTGTATTCTGCGAGGGGTGCCTGAGCGCAATCTTCAATCACCTTCAATTTGTGTCGGCTCGCGATTGCTAGAATTTCGTCCATTTTTGCCGGGTTCCCGAAAATATGAACCACCAAAATAGCCTTCGTGCGCGGGGTAATACACGCTTCGACTGATTCAGGCGACAGCCCAAAGTTGTCCTCATCAATATCCGCAAAAACCGGAACCCCTCCGTAAAGCATGGGAGCGAGGGCGCTGGCGCTCATCGTGTAGGGGGAAACAATGACCTCATCACCCGGCTGGATACCACAAGCCCCAATCGCCGTAATTAGACCCGACGTGTTTGAATTGACGCTGATAGAGTGACGACACTCAAATACCTCTGAGCACTTTTCTTCAAACGCCTGAACTTCGGGCCCTCCGAAAAAGTCCGGATGCCACGCCCCGAGGAACTGGGAAAGATTCCCACTGTCAAGGACACGAAGTGCCGCTTCTTTCTCCTCTTCGCCAATTGTATTGTACGCGGGAAACAAGGTTTCCCGAATTGGTGCTCCTCCATTGATGGCCAATTTGCTCATAGTCTTCTCAAGCAGCCTCCCGCACCTGGAGCATCCATCGCGTTAACGCGACCGCCTCCGCAAAGTTGTCTCCCGTTGTTTGCGATGCGATCATTTTTTCGACAAAGCGATAGAGATTCACCATCGGCTCCTCAAGGCAACCCGTTTGGCACTTTTCAGTCTGAAGCGGAGAATAATACTCACGCTTCTCAGATGAAACCGCCGTTTCAATGGTATCGCCTCGATCAGAGATGCGAACCGCATCCCTCTCGTAGAAAAGATCAATTTCAAAGAGTGAAAACCGAACATACGGTAAACCCACCATCGAAAACGAGGCACCATTCCAAACACCAAAACCGGAGATTGTCGCGTCATCGAGGATTTCATCGGCCGTCGCGCTGGCTACTTCAAAAGTGGCATCCTCAATCTTCCATCCAAGAAGAAACTGAAGGAGACTGATCGCGTGAGATCCATTATTCAAGAATCCCCTTTGATACCGAACCGTGCAGGCCCTTAACTCCTGCTCTTTCGACAACTGCGACAACTTTGAACGCAGCTCAAGGTAGGCAGGCTGAAACCGGCGAATGTAGTTCACAAGCACGCGGCTTGAACCTTTTGATTGAGCTTTCACGGCAGCTTCTAATTCGAGCATGGTGTCGCAGATCGGTTTCTCACATACAATGAGCGGGACTTCAGCCGAAAGAAGGCGGGTCAGATACTCGCTGTGCGTTTTGGTTGGTGTGCAAACCGCCACCAAACCGAATCCACTGAGGTGAGATGTTTGGACTTCTTCCAAAGCTCTTGCTCCCAGCACCTCGGCGGCCTCAATTGTGATACTCCGGTTATCGTCAAACAGATGCAGATTGAAAGCTGAACTACTTGAAATCACCCCGGCATGACTGGAAGCTCTTTGCTGCCTCGTGCCGCTGCCGGCTCCAATTCTTCCGCACCCGATTACGAGGGCATTGACACGATCACTCATCGTTTTTCAGGAGGCTGATCCGGGAAATCGCTTTGCGACCAGCCCTCATGAGATCATGTCGTTACGTAAGGGAGTTCCCCTCTCAATATCGCAGGAAGCCTTCCGCCCCAGAACACGCGATAAGTCTTTCACGGGCAACCCGTTTCCGGGTCGAATCGAGCGCACGTTCTCTTTGTCATAGACATCCCCGGCCTTCATCTCTTTCACCACAAAAAGCGATCGCCGAAACCCCCTGCTTGAGACCTCTTTTTCCGACAATTCGTAGTTGATGACACCAAGTGATTTTTCAGCCATCCTAACGGCATCAACCATGACTCGAAACTCTTCCGGCTCCAAAGAAAAGGCTCCATCAGGCCCTCCATCACTTCGACGAAAAGTTAAATGCTTTTCAATAATGCAGGCTCCCAAGGCAACCGCAGCGACGGGAACGGAGATACCCAGCGTGTGATCCGAGAGACCCACGGGAACGTTAAAGGCATCAGCTAAGTGCGGAATCGTTCTCAAGTTCATGTCTTCCGGCAATGAAGGGTAGGCACTGGTGCATTTAAGCAGCGCCAATTCGGTGCATCCTGCCTCGCGCAAGGTCCGAACGGCTTCGTCAATTTCTGCCAACGAAGCCATCCCTGTCGACATAATTACCGGTTTCCCGGTTGCGGCGACCTTGCGAAGCAATTCGCTGTCGACCAATTCGAAAGAGGCTATCTTGTAGGCTGGAACACTAATCGACTCAAGAAAATCAACGGCAGTATCGTCAAACGGAGAAGAAAAACAAAGCATTCCGAGATCCTCTGCAACCGTTTTCAATTTTGGCTGCCAATCCCACGGCGTGTATGCCTCCCCGTAAAGGTCGTAAAGACTCCTTCCGGACCACAGCGTGCCCTCCCCAAGTCGGAACTCCGGGCGCTTTGAGTCAATTGTAATTGTGTCAGAGGTATAAGTTTGAAGCTTCACCGCATCCGCACCAGCCCTGGACGCCTCTTCGACTAATTGAACAGCTCTATCAAACGAATGATTATGATTGGCTGAAAGTTCAGCAATAATAAACGCCGGCTCTCCATCCCCTATCTCACGGTTGGCGATTTTAAATCTATGATCCGCTGTCATGTCTGTTTCATGAAGTAGAGAGAATTTTTGTCACCATTATGGGATACATTACTATATCCGCACCTTTCGAATGTTTTTTGAGACGCAATGTTTGAAGATTTCACCCAGGCACTGAAGTGGCCACTAAACGCCAATTCGTTGATGAAATATCTTTCGCTTGAGCGGAGCAATAATGGAGCAAGAGATCGACCACGAAACTCGACATCAAGCGCTAAACTTACGACTACCCGCTTAGCTTCTTCGCTGTAAAATCTGACATACCCAACCGGCCTTTCGGTTTCACGATCAATTCCAACATAAATCTCAGTGTCGGAGGAATCCAACATGTTAGCAAACCATTGCTGATGTGAATCCCACGGTATAGGCTCATCTGAAAAGGATGCGCTCCTAATTTCGCGATCGTTCGCTAACACCCAAATCCAATGGCAGTCATCCGGGGTTATTCGGCGAATCCAAAATGACTTATCAGCCAAATATGCACATACTCGATCCCCGCCGTATCCATCGATCTCGATTTGTAAATTATCGCCCTCGAAAGATTTCCCACCAGCTGATGAATCTGACTGCTTAAGATTGCTCTGTCCATTCAGGACGTATTGACGAAGCGTATTTCGCCAATCGGATTCCCTGTCAAGAAAGCATCCAGCTGAAGACGCTCTCAGGGTTTGGGTATTGAGCTCCTGGTTATCGGCAACACAAAAGAACGCAAAAGGAACTTGCATGAAGATACATTCCCACACGGAACAACCCGCGGCGGTTACCACCATGTCCGCCCATTCATATTGGAAAAACATATCGTCACAACCCTCAAGTAGAGAAACGAGATGCCGTGTCTCTTCAACAGCTGAACTGAGACTCGAATCGTGAAAACCAATTGAACTGATCAAACGAATCTCAAGATCAGGCGAAATAATCTCATTGAGGGCTTCAAGAACCTGTCCAGACAAACCCGACGGGTCCCCGCCCCCGATGCAGACAAGAATTTTCCGGATCGCTGATTTCCGCTGCGCCGGACGATGTCGGCTCGTAAATTCGCTGCGCAGCAACACAAATTTCGACCCGGCCAGTAACTTTCCGGTCAGCGTTGAGCCGTGATAGAGCGAACTTGAAGCGTAGGGATTCTGATTAATCACGTAATCAGCAGGGTAATTCGTCAGGTGCCCGAAATCATCCATGTAGGCGACTACTTTTCCTTCATTAACCGCCTCCATCTGGATGGCCGCACCGAATTGGTATCCATCATAGACTACGACATCTGTTTCAGACATGTCGAACCCCGCCCCTTGAAGAAAACCTTCTTTCTCGATCCGGCTGATCAACGACCTGGGGCAATCGTCTCCGAGGGCAAAAACCACTGGTCCGTGTATTTTCCGCCATGACTGTGCCAGAGCGATCATCCGCATTACGTGGCCGCTGCCAATCTCGCGACTCGCGCCTACTCTCACCGTAAGCCTCATGTCGCAATTGCGCTCCCAAAAACAGACTCCGCAAAACTCCAGTCTTCGGGGGTATCAATATCAATTGAACACAGCCGGGACACTTTCATTCCTGCGCAACACGAGGAGAAAATTACGTCACGCTCCATCCAGGAACCTACTCGCCCGAAATAGAACTGGGCGGCATCATGAACTGCAAGAGGCAGATCCTGCGACCGGGTCAACTCATTCTCGGGCCAATACATGGAAAGCATACTAGTCTCGTCAATTTTGAGAGCCCGATGGATAGAAAAATCGTATTCGGTTACTGAAATCACGAATTCTAACTCTTCATCAGACTCAATTTTATTCAGACCCGAAGCGAGAGTTTCAGAAGTTAAAAAAGGAACGGTCGGATAAACACAACATACTATTCCAGATTCAAGATTGAGCGCTTCAATCGCATGACGCACCACGGGTATCGTTGTCGTAAATTGATCAGCCAGTTCAGATGGACGTTCAAATGGAACCTCTGCGCCTAATTCTCTTGATACGGTGGCTATTTCAGCATCATCTGTGGAAACGATAATTCTGTCAAAAATGGCTGCCGACTGCGCTGCCTTGATAGCGTACTCAATCATAGGCTTCCCGAAAAAACTTCGTATGTTCTTCCGGGGTATTCTCTGACTTCCACCTCGAGCAGGAATGACACAAACAGTATCCATAATTCAAGTTATTCGCAATCTACAGGATGATACCATCTTCACTGTCCTGCGACTGCACTTCACAATGCTATCTGATTATTTAGTGGCAGTCGGAGATTTAGAGCGATACACGTTAGAAGCACATAGCTTATCCCACGACTATCCCAGCCCACAGACAGACTCAATGACATGCTCCACGTCACCGGCAGTCATCTCTGGAAATAAGGGCAGACTCAAAGCCTTGAGGTAAAAACCTTCCGCGACAGGACATTTCCCGACGCCATAGCCGTAAGTAGTCCGATAATAGGGCTGCAAGTGAACTGGAATATAGAGAACCTGGGAGCCAACCCCAAGAGATCTCAGCTCTTGCATGACTTCGCTTCTTGTCTTTCCGATTTTCCCGAAATCAATCAGAACCGTATAGAGGTGCCACGAAACCAATTCCTGTGAGAGTTCCGGCCGAGGTGGGGGCGTGAGCCAATTGAGATCAGAAAACGCTTCATTATAGCGAGCCACAATCTGCCTTCTTCGCTGAATAAACTCCGGAAGCCGGGCGAGTTGGCTGCGCCCGAGGGCACACTGTAAATCGGTAATGCGATAGTTATATCCCAGTTCCTGCATTTCGTAACACCACGGCCCAATCTCGTTTAACCCGGAGGGTAAATCGTCATTAGTTTGATCGCCTGCATCAGTAAACCCCACAAAATCTGCGGAATCGCGAGTGATCCCATGACTACGGAGTAATCGCGCCTGTTTTGCCCATTCTTCATTATCGGTGACAAGAACACCGCCTTCTCCTGTGGTCATGGTCTTCACAGGGTGGAAAGAAAAGGTCGTAATGTCTGCCCACGGGTGCCCTCCGAGCTTCCATTCTCTTTCCCCGGCGATAAATCCGCCGCCAGTCCCATGGCAGGCATCCTCAATAACGTAAGCCCCTCTTGAGCGGGCAACGCGAGCGATCTCCGGCATATTACAAGGAAGACCCGCGTAATCGACGGCCACGACCGCCTTCGTATCAGGCAGCCAGTTCTCCTCGAGTAGATCCGCCGAGAGATTGTAGGACTCACCGTCAATATCGCTGAAATCCGGCGTTGCTCCGACATAGATAGCGGCGTTTGCAGAGGCAAGAAAAGTATTGGGGGAAGTAATTACCCGGTCTCCCCTCCCGACCCCCAAAACCCGCATCGCGAGATGTAATGCCGCGGTGGCGTTGCAGACTGCGACAGCGTGTCGAGCCCCCACCATCTCTGCGAATTCGACCTCAAACTTCTCGACTTCCGGGCCGCTCGTAAGAAAATCAGATCGCAAGACGCGAACAACATTCTCAATGTCCTGCTCTGAGATTGACTGACGTCCGTACGGTAACATAAATCAGAGTTTTCCGATCTTTTCGGAGTTTTCCGCGATCCAACTTTGCAGCTCTTCCTTCGTCATCCACTCGGGATTGTTGTCACTGGTATAGCTGAATCCCTCTTCCACTTTTTTCCCGTCCTTGATACGCTCACTGCAGGTCGCCCAGCCGTGAATCGCAGGAAGAATCTTGTAGTGCTCCGGGTATTCATACGCATTGAAAGCATCCTCTTCTCCGATCATCTGTTCGTGAAGTTTCTCCCCCGGACGAATTCCAATGAATTCCTGATTCGCCTCCGGTGCCACCGCATGAGCTATCTCCGTCACCTTCATCGAGGGTATTTTCTTCACGTAGATCTCACCACCAATCATATCCTCAAGAGCATGCCAGACCAGCTCAACCCCCTTTTCAAGCGAAATCATGAACCTGGTCATTCGCTCGTCCGTGATCGGAAGGACGCCTTTCTCTTTCTCTGACATGAAAAAGGGGATCACGGAACCGCGGGAACCCATCACGTTACCATACCTCACCACTCCGAACCGCGTATCGTGTCCGCCTGCGTAGGAATTACCGGCAACAAAGAGTTTGTCCGAAGCCAGCTTGGTCGCCCCGTAAAGATTAATCGGACTGCTTGCTTTGTCTGTCGAAAGCGCAACTACCCGCTGCACCCTTTTATCAATACACGCATCGATAAGATTCATCGCCCCGATGATATTTGTCTTTACACATTCAAAGGGGTTGTATTCCGCGGTTGGAACAATTTTCGTAGCCGCCGCATGAATGACGTAGTCGATGCCATCTAATGCCCGATAAAGCCGATCCTTGTCCCTGATATCTCCAATAAAAAACCTCACCCGGGGATCTCCCTGAAACCTCTTCGCCATTTCCCACTGCTTCATCTCGTCCCGCGAATAGATCACGATTCGGGTGGGATTCAGCTTCTCCAGAGTCATCGGAACAAAGGTATTCCCAAACGATCCAGTCCCCCCGGTGATGAGGATGCTTTTGTTATAAATATCTGAATTACCCGTCATTATTCTCGGTCTCTAACCTATTATTTTTCACGACTCTTGCCGCTCAGTCGTCTGAATTTTGTTTTCCGTGCTGAGATCAACCTCAGCAATTTTACAATGTGATACCTTAACTACCCTGTCACATCCCTCAAGGGTTGAGAGTCTGTGCGCAACAATAATGATAGTTAGCTCTGGGTTCAGGGTTTCGATGGACCTCATTACGGCCCGTTCCGTCTCATGATCTAAAGCACTCGTCGCTTCATCAAAGATAATCACTTCGGCCCGTTTGTAGAGCGCCCTTGCGATTCCGATACGCTGACGCTGCCCCCCGGAAAGCTTTACGCCTCTTTCCCCGACAAAGGTATCATAAGAATCCTTTAGCGATTTGATTACATCCGCGATCTGTGCCCGTTCCGCGGCGTCTTTAACGCGATCCATGTCGATGAGATGTTTCGGCACTCCGAGCGCGATATTCTCGGAAATAGAACTATCGATCAGAAAAATGCTCTGCGGGACATGCGCGATATTTCGCTGCCAACCCGAAAGATCAGAACCGCCTATTTTTCGACCGTCAATTTCAATGGCTCCTTCAGTTGGGGAGAGAAGGCCCATCATAATGTCGAGCAGGGTGCTTTTACCGCTTCCGGTTTGCCCGACGACTCCCAACCTTTGTCCTTTCGGTATCTCTAAGGTGACCCCGCGCACGATCCAGGCAGTGTCATCCGAATATCGAAACCCAACATTCTGAAGGCGCAAATTGTCGCTAAACTCTACCGGTTCAATGCTGAATTCATCTTCTGGATCCGGAAGCGGTTGCTCGAGCAATTCAAGAACATCACGCAAAGGTTCTCTCGCCCCCGCAATAATGGTCACCGAATTGTAAGCCTGCTGCAACACCGGAAGAAGACGCTGCGCTCCAAGCACAAGCATTCCTAAAAGGGGAATACTTTCGTCCAGCCCCTCCTCCCGATTCGCCAGCGAATAGGCAAAAATGGCAATTAAGACGAGGCCGGATGTCTCGACAAAAAATCGGGGACTTCCGCTTACAAAAATAATGTTTCCCTGAGACCGCCGCACGACCCGGTCAGCTTTCTGAAATACGCGGCAGTAGAGATCCTGCGTGCCATCAAGCAGGACATCACGAATCGCCCCTAATCCCTCCTGCAAGCACTTCAAAACTTCGTTCGAATGGAGCGAGATTCTCTTGCTGTCCCTTCTTAACCGCTTCCTCGAAACAAAAGAAATGAATCCATAAATCGAGGCGAAGAAAGTAGAAGCGATCAGAATGATCCAGGGTTCGACTGATAGAAGCATGCAAAGTATGGCAACAAGGAGAATGACCGAGCTTATCAAGGTCAACAGGGGCATGAGAACACTTCCGGTCGTCATCGCGGTTTTCCCTAGAATCCCGTTGATGACTTTACTGCTACTCCTCGAGATGTGAACAGAGTAGGGTTGAAAGAGCGTTTTCCGGTAGACGTCCCTACACAGGTCTGCCCCCACCGCAAAAGAATACCGAGTAGTCCCGTAGAGAAGAAACAGTCGGATTCCACCAGCGACAATGGCCGCGATGCAAAAGGTAATCGTAATCGGAAGAAGGAGTTCCTGCGGCGCGCTCAACTCCAAAGCTTCGATGAAAGGTCTCGCGCTCGCGTACTCAAAGACCCTCTCTGGCGCGGTCATGACCCCGAGCAAAGGAATGATCGAGGCAATGCTCACGACCTCAGCCAAAGATGCCATCATCATCAAGATCACGAGAACAGAGAACTGCCGGCGACGCTTCGGCTCAAGAAAACCAAAAAGTTTTCGAATCAATCCGACGAGCGACTGTTCGACTGGCATGCTGGAATTTGCAGACACGATGATCTAATAATCAGTCCCGGGTGAGATCCAGGAGGTAGTTTCCGTAGTCGGTTTTCAAAAGCTGATTTGCCCTTTCAACGAGATTCTCCGCCGTGATCCATCCATTGTTGAAAGCAATTTCTTCCAAACACGCGACGTAGAAACCCTGGCGGTGCTGCAGAGTTCGGACAAATTCCGCTGCCTCGATCAGGGAATCGTGAGTGCCGGTATCAAGCCATGCGAATCCCCTTCCGAGAAGCTCCACATTGAGATCGCCACTTTCAAGATACACCTGATTCACACTCGTGATTTCAAGTTCACCCCGGTCGGAAGGCTTAATTGATTTCGCGATTTCGACGACACGGTTGTCATAGAAATACAGTCCGGTAACGGCAAATTTTGATTTTGGATTCTTCGGCTTTTCGACGATCGAGCAAGCGCGGCCTTCCGAGTCCAACTCGACAATTCCGAATCGTTCCGGATCTTTTACCCGGTATCCGAAAACCGTAGCTCCCCCGGGGCTCGTGGCTGCCTCTCGCAAAACCTTGGGAAAACCGTGCCCATAGAAGATATTGTCTCCGAGGACCAGGGCGACAGATTCATCTCCGATAAAACTCTCCCCAATCAGGAAAGCCTCCGCAAGCCCGTTCGGCTCTGGCTGTACCGCGTAGGAGAATTCCACCCCGAACTTTCTCCCCTCACCCAATAGTCGCTGAAAAGCAGGGAGGTCTTCGGGAGTGGAAATGATCAGAATCTCCCGAATACCGGCGAGCATTAGCACCGAGATCGGATAATAGATCATCGGCTTGTCGTAGACTGGCAACATCTGCTTTGAGACACCAATCGTGATCGGGTGTAAGCGTGTTCCCGCTCCTCCTGCCAATACAATTCCCTTCATTTTTAAATTCTGTTTTCCCGGCGCTTCTACCTACTGTTTCGCAGTTTTGCCGCGGGTTCCGCTTTCCCGCCGGTTATCCTTTTTCTTTCACCGCCATTTCGCGGTCGGCCTTCGCCATAATTTGCACGAGCTCCTGAAAAGTGACTTGCGGTTCCCAACCCAGAATCCTTTTCGCCTTGGAAGGATCTCCGAGCAGTTGCTCCACTTCGGCCGGACGGAAGTAATCCGGAGACACTTCAATCAGGCAGTTCCCGCTCTCCTTGCAAATTCCCTTCTCTTCGACGCCTTCCCCTTCAAAGCAGAGTTCTATCCCATTGGCCTCAAAGGCATGCCGGCAGAAATCTCTCACTGTGTGCATCTCTCCTGTCGCGCAGACATAGTCTCCCGGCTCATCCTGCTGGAGTATCCGCCACATCATCTCAGTAAACTCGGGCGCGTATCCCCAGTCGCGCTGCGCGTCGAGGTTTCCGAGGGTCAGGTTCTCTTGCAATCCTTCGGCAATTCTACCAGCCGCTCTCGTAATCTTACGTGTGACAAATGTTTCGCCGCGGCGGGGGGACTCGTGGTTGAATAGAATTCCGTTGGAAGCATGAATTCCGTAGGACTCCCGGTAGTTGACCACGATCCAGTAACCGTAGAGCTTGGCAACTCCATAGGGTGAACGTGGATAAAATGGCGTGGTCTCTGACTGAGGAACTTCCTGAACGAGACCATAAAGTTCGCTGGTGGATGCCTGATAGAAACGCGCTTGTTTTTCGAGCCCTACTTCCTTGATTGCATCAAGAAAACGAAGAGTCCCGATTGCATCTACTTCAGCCGTATACTCTGGTACTTCGAACGAAACCTTCACATGACTCTGAGCACCGAGGTTGTAAATCTCGTCCGGACCAACCCGCTCCAGCATGCGATTCAGATTTGAGCTGTCCGTCAGATCCCCATGATGCAGCTTAAAGCGGCCCTCCTCTTTCAATTGAGGATCGTTGTATAAATGATCGATCCGCTCCGTGTTGAAGGAGCTTGAGCGACGAATCATCCCGTGAACTTCATATCCCTTTTCAAGCAACTGCTCGGCAAGGTATGAGCCATCTTGTCCGGTGATTCCGGTGATCAGTGCTTTTTTCATGAAAATGTAGGCTCCGGAGGAGCCGGAGTTGAGAAGTCGAGGAGGAAAGGAGTTGAGAATGCTTGTCCCGCTGTTGCCGAAGTCAGTGGGATATCGCGGACGGCGTCAGCCTTCCGAATTGATTCAAATCGGAACCTTTACAGGGTTCCGCTTCCTGCTGAAGCTTCGCGAGGATGGTGGGCGAATTTTACGCTCACTCAAAAACTTCGGGGACGAAAACTGCCAGTCCGGCCACGGTTTTAGACTCCGCTTTGCCGCTGGTGATGGTGCGGCGCTGCTCATACTCGCGACCGTTGCTTTGCGTATATACTAAAATCTCCTTTTTCTCAGGCAGGACAATCCAATATTCGTCGACCTGCGCTTCGGCATAGATCGAAGCTTTAGTGCGGTCCCGTTCTTCGGTATTGATCGACACTTCGATGACTAGCTCAGCGGTACCCGGGTGATGATCGCGGAAATCTGTCTCGCTGCCTTTTACGACCATTAAATCCGGTTCCGGCTCGGAGTCGCTCGTCGTCAAGGGGCTTTCCTTGGTGATAAAAAAGCCTTGTGGGAGCGCTTCATCAATAAGGCGAAGGAAGAAACGGACGAGATACTCATGAAGTGGCGATTTACTCATCTTTTGCAAAGGGATGCCTCGAAGGAGTTCCACATTCTCGTCAATCCATCCCATCTCACTTGATGCGTGATAAAAATCGACGCTCATGGGAGCCACAGTATCTCTGATCTCGGCGACTTCAGACAGAATGGACATGGGAAAGGATAATCGTCATCGATGGGTTTCGCAACTCGGCTGGGAGGGTTTGTTTCGCCAGGAAGCGATTGCAGGGGAGCTGCGAGGAAGAGGAAATATTGCGCCGCGAGGGCAGCGAGAAGGTCGAAAACTGTAGGATCTCCGGTAGGGATTGGAAGCAGCGGATCGCGGAACTTATCCGAATTGATTCAAATCGGAACCTTTACAGGTTCCGCTACATTTTCAGAAAATCCTCGTAGGCTTTGGCGAGCCCCTCTTCCAGTTCCGTGGTCGCCTTCCATCCGAGGGCGTTAATGAGAGAGGAGTCCAATAACTTCTGCGGAGTTCCGTCCGGCTTTGACTCGTCATTCACGACGGAACCTTCGTAACCGACCGTCTCTGCGATCAGGAGTGAAAGGTCCTGAACCGTAATATCAGAACCGGCGCCAATATTGATCAACGAAGGAGGATCAGAAAGCCCGAGGAGGTGGAGGCAGCCTTCAGCGAGGTCGTCGGCAAAAAGAAACTCCCGCTTCGGCCGGCCAGTCCCCCAAACTGCGACCGACTCCGATCCGGCTTCCTTTGCTTCGTGGAATCGACGAATCAGGCCGGGAATGACATGAGAATTCTCGGAGTGATAGTTGTCGCCGAGGCCATACAAATTGCATGGCATGGCCGAATGATAAAGGCACCCATGCTGCCGACGATAGTATTCGCATAGCTTTAAGCCCGCGATTTTCGCGATCGCATATGCCTCGTTCGTTGGCTCGAGAGCACTCGTGAGGAGAGCCTCTTCTTTAATTGGCTGGTCGGCATGCTTCGGGTAAATGCATGAGCTACCTAGAAACAAGACTCGCCCAACCTTGTTTCGATAAGCAGCTTCGATAAGATTCGAAGCAATCATCAGATTATCGAAGAGGAAATCAGCCGGGTAGGTGTCGTTGGCGTAGATCCCGCCGACGCGGGCGGCGGCGATGATAATCAGGTCCGGCTCGTTGTCTGAAACGAAGTCGGCTGTTGCGGCTTGGTTGCGAAGATCAAGCTCGTCGCTCGTCGCTTTGACCTGATCGTGGCATCCCGCTTCTTCGAGGGCACGGGAGAGAGCACTGCCGACCATGCCGCGATGACCGGCGAGGTAGATTTTTTGGTCATTAAAGTTCATACTCAGGCTTTAAAGCACTGGGAACAAAGGCCCTTCGGCCTTTTCAACGGAATAGATTCGGGGGTTCGATAGACTAACGGCGCAACCAGCGAACGACACGAGGAACGATTGCATTACCGCGATTTTGCCACTTTTTGAGCGCTTTCATCCGGTCGAAGAGGAAGCGCTGCTCACCTGCTGAATCAGGCTTTAACTCTGCAAGGATCGCATCAACCCTTTCGTTTCCATGCTGAAGGCGGGGAAGAAGCCTCTCCTCGAAGAAATGATGCACAATGCGCGAGACGTTCAGATCGGCTTCAAAATGTTCTCTCCGATCTCCAGGAAGCGAATGACTCGTGATCGCTCCGAGACCGCGAAGAAGATTCAGCCCCTGACTTGCACTCCCTTTGCTGATGCAAAGTCGGTCAATGATGTCATCCATCGCGAGCGGTTGGGCACTCGCAAAGAGCGTCCCGTAGATTTGACCGACCGATTTAGGGAGACCGAGAAGCTGCACGAAAGAAACAAAGTAATCAATGATCTCAGACTCCACCGCAGGATTAAGATCGGCGCTTTCAAGATCCGTCGGATCTGTTTTTTGCAGGAGAGCCATGTCGCGGTTACCCTGTCGGGTAAGCTACCGCCCCCGGTTGAACTACCTCGAAGGTAGCGAACCGTGGCCGGAGTTGGGAAATGGAAGTCAAACCGATCACGGAAATTCGTTTCGGAGAGTCGAGTGATTTATAAGGCTGATTCGGCTCTGTTCAATAAAAAATGAACTTAATTCAATCGAAAATGAACTTCGGATTCCTGAACCTTTCGGGTAATTTCAGTGGCGGATTTTCCCCCGAACGAAGCTGTCGAAACGATGATTTTATCTCCTGAGCCGGTTTCACCCGAAGAGGTTGCGGAGCACTACGATGCTCTTGATCCTTTTTATCGCGATGCCTGGGGCGCAAACTTGCACCATGGCTACTGGAAAACCGGCGGCGAATCTTCTTCTGAAGCGATCGGGAAACTTCGGGAAACCGTCGCCGAGATCGCCGGAATCCAACCCGGAGATCGCGTTTGTGACATCGGCTGCGGTTATGGATCGATGGCACTTTTCCTCGCCGTGAGCCGGAAAGCTCACGTCACTGGCGTGACGATTTCGGCGCTTCAATATGAAACAGCGCGTCAAGAAGCGGAGCCGTCCGGAGAAGGGATTCCGACTCCCGAATTTTATCTCGGTGACTGGCTTGAGAACGACTTTCCCCCATTCTCTTTCGACGCCGTGATCTCGATTGAGTGTTTTTCGCATGTCGCGGACAAGGCAGGATTCTTTCGTGAGGCCGCGCGGACCCTAAAACCGGGCGGTCGTCTCGCGATGACGGCCTGGACGGCGCGACGAGATCCTCCGAAATGGGCGATCCGCTGGCTCCTCGAACCGATTTGCAGGGAAGGGCGGTTCGCCGGACTTGCGAATGCGGAGGAGTTGGCAGCGTTCGCGGAAAAAGGCGGGTTCGTGATCGGGAGCCTTCAGGAAATCGGCCCGCAGGTGAAGAAGACGTGGCGGGTGATTCTCGGGCGGCTCGTGAAGAAGGTCCTGACCCGGAGCGAGTATCGCCGCTTTTTGTGGAAAAACCTGCGCAGCGACCGGATTTTTGCCTTCACGGTGCTCCGTGTTTTCGTGGCCTTCGAGCTGGGAATCTTGAATTACGCGATTTTAGAGGCGCGTAAATCGGACGGAGGAGGCTCGTGATGTAGCGGACGGCATCAGCCTTCCGATGAGCGCGGATTTCGGAAGCGTTCCCGCTTCCGCTACGTTTTTGCATCCTCCGCCGTAGCGGACGGCGTCAGCCTTCCGGTTTAATTTAAGTCGGAACCTTCACAGGTTCCGCTACTCAAGCAAACCGGCGACGGCTTCTTCGAGGGCGTCGCCACGAAGGTTAGAACCGGCAATCTTGCCGTCTTTTCCGATGAGGAAAGTCGCAGGGATCCCAGTGATGCCGAACTCTTTGGCGAGGTCGTTTTCCCACCCTTTGCCGTCGAAATACTGAGGCCAAGTCATTTTGTTTTCGGCGACGAAACTCTCCAGTTCAGCCTTTTCAGAATCGAGGGAAATCCCCACGACCTCAAAACCAGCCTCTTTATACTTCTCGTAAGTGCTAATGACGTGAGGCATCTCAGCGACACAGGGGCCGCACCAGGTTGCCCAGAAATCAACGAGGATGACCTTGTCTTTCATCGCCGCAAGATCGATTTCCTCGCCCGTGGTCGAGGTGAATTTGATGTCCATGGTGTCACCGACGCCGGGCATCGCGAGCTGGCCGAGCATGCCGTCGAAGAACTGCATGATCTGGGGTGCCTGGGGATGCGCCGCGAGATCGGCCTTCGCTTTCTCCAAAATGCCGCGGGCACCGTCTTTGTTGCCTGACTCAGAGTAGAGACGGAAGAGAGGCTCGATGACCCCGGGAATGAGCTCCTGGAGGTCCGCATCCGCGCCTTTCGACATCACGTCGTAGCGCTTTTCGAGAAGCGGGGCCGCTTTCGCCGCCTGATCGAGCTGCATGTAGGACCCGATCAACATCGACTGGGCGGTGGCGGCATCTTCGGCTTCGGGATTGCTTTCGAGATAGGCGACGAGAGCGTCAGCCTTTTGTGCCTCGAAGGAATCAAAAATCGATTTGGCCGTTTCGGCAAAGGCGCTAGTCGAGAGAAGAGCAGTGGAAAGGATGAAGGCGGGGAGAGAGAAGCGTTTTTTCATGGGAATAGCGAGGTTGAGGGGACGAATGGGAACCTGCATTGATGCGCAGGAAAAAGGCGTCATCGTTGTGACGAGGGAGAAACGAAATCCTTAGAAAGGAATGTTGGATGTTCCGCGCGGCGGCCGGGATGTTGGATGTTCCGCGCGGCGGCCGGGATGTTGGATGTTCCGCGCGGCGGCCGGGATGTTGGATGTTCCGCGCGGCGGCCGGGATGTTGGATGTTGGATGTTGGATGTTGGATGTTGGATGTTGGATGTTGGATGTTGGATGTTGGATGTTGGATGTTGGATGTTGGATGTTGGATGTTGGATGTTGGAAAGATGCGCTGACGATATAAGCACAACCACTTTCCTACTTTCCTACTTTCCTACTTTCCTACTTTCCTACTTTCCTACTTTCCTACTCTCAGCTAAGCGTAGTCAACAACCCAAACCGACTTTGAAGATCCACCCCTCCGCCCTCATCGATCCTGCCGCTGAACTTGGAACCGATGTTTCCGTAGGGCCTTTTGCCGTGATCGAGGCAGGAGTCAAAATCGGGGGCGGTTCGACAATTCGCGGACACGCTCAGGTTCTGACCGGGGTGACCCTTGGCGAGCAATGCGAGGTCGGTCATGCCTCGATCATTGGCGGTGCGCCGCAGGATCTGGGGTTCGATGTCGATACTCCCAGCGGGGTTATGGTGGGGGCGAAAACGGTGTTCCGCGAGCATGTCACGGTCAGCCGGAGTTCGGTCGAAAATGGGAACACGATCATCGGGGAAAGCAATTTTTTCATGGCGGCGACTCACGCCGGTCATGATTGCATCGTTGGGGATCGCAATGTCCTCGCGAACAATGTCGCTCTCGCCGGTCATGTTCACCTCGGGAGTGATTCGTTCCTCGGCGGGGGGGCGGGGTTTCATCAGTTTCTCCGGATCGGGGATCGCTGCATGGTCAAAGGCCTTGGCCGCATGAGCCAGGACATCCCGCCTTACGTTATTGCCGGCGAATGCAATGAAGTCATGGGACTGAATGTGATCGGGTTGCGCCGGGCCGGTTTTTCAGCGGCGACCCGGTCTAATCTGAAGGAGGCTTACAAGCTCATCCTCGTCGATGGACTGCTATTAAAAGAAGCCCTCGCGGCAGCGGCGGATCGTGAATGGGAAGCGCCCGCGCAGTTATTTCTCGATTTCTTTCGCGGCGAAACGAAGAAGGGCATCTGTCGGTAGCAAAGCAGCGGGACTTGGGAAAGTTCCGATGATCAAGCCCGGGGCGACGGGAGAGATCGCCGTTGGTTTATCGAACACGTCTCTCGGAAGATTTTACATCTTCCGCTACGCAAAAGTTCCGATGATCAGGTCCGGGACGACAATCGAAACATTTCATCTTCGTAATCTGCCAGTCACTTTACTGAAATGTCCGTGTGGTGTGGTTGGGGGTTGAAAGAGTTCCCGGAAGGGAAGAACATCCCGTGCGGAGAGTGGACCTGTCCTTTCTCCTCACCGAAACACGACATTGACCTTATCATTCTCCAGACTTTTCCGGCTTTGGGCCGCAACGGCAGCGGCAAGCTATCTTGCGATCGCGGGTTCGGGCTGTGTCGTTCACGATGTGAATCTGAACCCTGTCCCCTCGCTGGTGACTGCGGAATCCACCTCAGCCGCCACCGAAGGATCTGATTCAGTGAAGCCTTGGTGGGAATCCTTCGAAAGCGAACCGCTTGATTCCCTCATCGAAGACTCTCTCAGGAAAAATCCGGACGTCCGCTCGCTCGCGCATCGCATCGATCAGGCCAACGCCCGGCTTGTCCAGGCAGGTTCGACTCTGTTTCCTCAACTCGATATCGAATCGGAATTTGAAACGAGCCGAAATCGGAATCGGAATGGAGCGCAGGAAAGCGCTCTTGGCCTCGACTTAAGCTGGGAAATCGATGTCTGGGGACGCATCCGCTCCGGGCAATCGGCGCGACGCGAAGAAATCGAAGTCGCCCGTGAGGACTGGCTCGCAGCCCGTCTTCTTCTCACAGGAGCGGTTTCGGAAACCTGGTTTTCTCTCCTCGAGCAATACGGCCAGCTTCGTCTCGTCGAGAACCAGATCGAGCTGAACCGAACCTTTCTTGAACTCGCGCGCTTGCGCTTCGGTCAGGGTCAAAGTTCAATCGTCGACGTTCGGCAGCAGCAGGAGCAACTCCAATCGACGGAATCACGACTCCCGGGAATCGAATTTCAAATCGGCGAGCTGGAGCTCACGCTCGACACCTTGACCGGCAGCGTCCCATCTCTGAAGAAAGCGAAACGAAATCAGGGCAAACCGGACATGCCGTCGCCTCCCGACGCTGGTTATCGCTCTGACCTCCTCGACAATCGCCCCGATCTCCGTGCCCGCCGTGCCGCGATTCGCGCTCTCGACCATGAAGTTGCCGAAGCCATCGCTGACTGCTTACCCCGCTTTACTCTTGGGGGAAGTGGCGCCCTCGTCGGCAGCCCAAATCTCGACACGCTCATTGGCAATGCCATCGCCGGGGCAGTCGGACCGATCCTCGACGGAGGAAATCGCCGTGCCGAAGTCGCGAAACGCCGCGCCCGGATCGAGGAGGAACTCGATCTTTTTACCGCCGACTATCTCAATGCTGTCCGCGAAGTGGAGACAGCGATTCTCGGCGAAATCAAAATTACCGAAAAGCTGCGCCGACAGGAAGCCCAGCTCAAAACTGCGACAATGCTACTCTCAGAATCCCGATCGCAGTATAGTCTCGGTCTCACTGACTACCTCCCCGTTCTAGATGCCCTTTCCAGAACCCAGGACCTCGAACGTGACGTTCTCACGACCCGCCGCGAACGCTTCAGCGCCCGCGTTTTCCTTCATCTTGCTCTCGGTGGTCCCATCCCCGATCCGGTTCGCTAATTCTGTCTTTTCCTGAATGAAAAAAACGCGATTTGCTCTTCAATTGATTCTCTCCCTCACCGTCCTCGGCGGAGCCGGCGTGTTCGCACTCATACTCTTTCAAAGCGCTCCAGAAACCGTGCCGAAGGATAAGCAGCCGACCACGAAGATCGTCCAGGTCATTAATCTCATCCCTACCGATGAGAGAATTCTAGTCTCCGCCTGGGGAGAAGTTATCCCTGCCCGTGAGGTCGTGATCCAGCCTCAGGTGAGTGGTCGTGTCATGAGCCAGCATGAATCACTGGTTCCCGGCGGGAGCCTCTCTGCCGGAGAAGAAGTGGTCCAGATTGATCCCGCCGACTACGAAATCGCTCTCACCGAGATGAAGGCGGAAATGGAGGAAGCACTCTCCGGATTCGAAGTCGAGAAAGGTCGGCAGATCATCGCGAAAAGAGAGTGGGAGCAGCTCAAAGACGACCTCGATGAAGCGGACATAAATCCTTCTCTCGCCCTCCGGGAGCCTCAACTTCGGCTCGCGGAAGCCCTTGTGACCAAGGCAAAAAACGACATCACGAAAGCCGAGCTCGATCTCGAACGGACCCGGCTCGTCGCCCCGTTCAACAGCATGGTGATTGAGGAGTTAGTCGAAGTCGGTCAACTCGTCCGCGATGGAGGCACGATTTGCCGACTCGTGGGAACTGACGAATTCTGGGTCCGGGCGACTTTACCGGTCGCCGAGCTGAAACGAATCCGGCTGCCCGCCAACGGGAAAGAAGGCGCTCATGCCGAGGTCTACCTCGATACCGGGAGTGATGCGGTCGGACCCTGGGACGGTTCGGTGATCCGCCTCCTCAGTGATTTGGAAAAGACCGGCCGCATGGCCCGCATCCTCGTTGAGATCAAAAACCCGCTTTCCTCACAAACAGGCACACCCCTACTTCTCGGCAGCTATGTCAGGGTCGACCTTGAGGCAGGAAGACTCCCCGGCGTTCTCACGATTCCGCGAACCGCTCTGCGTGAAGGCAATCAACTCTGGCTCGTCGGAGAAGACGGGAAAATTCGAATTGAAGAGCCGGAGATTCTCTGGACTCTTCCAAAAACCGTCCTCGTGAAGAACACCATCAAGCCCGATGAAAAACTCATCGTGAGTGAACTCAAAGCCGCCGTCCCCGGCATGATAGTGAACCCGCAGCCCTTCAAAAGCGGAACCAAAGCGTCGGATAAGCCATGAAGCCGGCCGAAATCATACCCGAGGGGGAAAGGGGTATCATAGCTTGGTTTGCCCGGAACCACGTTGCCTCGAATCTTCTCATGGTCACGATCGTGATCACCGGATTGCTCGTCGCAAAAAACATTCGGCAGGAACTATACCCGGTCTACGAACTTAATACCGTTGAGATCGAGATGGACTACCGGGGGGCGAGTCCAGAGGAAGTCGAGCGCTCCATTGTCATCCCGATTGAATCAGAACTCCGAGGCATGGAAATGGTGCGACGGATCGTCTCTATTTCCCAAGAGGGTGGCGGCTCCGTCGAAGTCGAAGTCATGCCAAACTTTGATCGGAACCGCGCCCTGCAGGAAGTGACCGCCGCGGTCCAGCAGATCAGCCTCTTTCCCGACGACGCCGAGCCACCCAAAGTCTCTCTAGGTGCAGGCCGACGTCGCGAAGTGATCCGCCTCGCCGTCTACGGAGATCTCGATCAGCAAAGCCTCGTTCGGTTTGCCCGTCAGCTTGAAGATGGACTTCTCGCGGAACCGGGCATCGCTCTCGTCGATTTGCGAGGCGTGCGACGACCCGAAATTCTCGTCGAAGTTCCGCAGGAGCGGCTGCGCGCCCTCAATCTTACACTGGGGGAAATCGCCCGTGCGATCGATTCCGCGGCGCTCGATGTCCCCGCAGGAACGCTTCGGACACCGGGCGGAGATATTCTTCTTCGCACCACGGAGCGTCGTGACACGGGAAGCGGCTTCGCTGATCTTCCGATTCTCAGCACCCCGCAGGGTGCCCGAGTTAAACTCTCTGACATTGCCACCATCGTCGACGGCTTTGAAGAACAGGAGCGCGAAAACTACTTCAACGGAAGGCGCGCTGTTTCTCTGGAAGTCTACAGCTCGGAAACACAGCCACCGCTAGAAGTCGCCCGCGCGGTACGTCGCTTCGTAGAGAAGCTCGAACCAACTTTGCCACCCACCGTGGAAATTTCCCTCTCACGTGACCGCTCCGTTGACTACGCGGAGCGGGTTGGGCTCCTCATTCAAAACGGAGCAACCGGGCTCATCCTCGTTTTGATCGCGCTCGGATTCTTCCTCGAACTCAGAGTCGCATTCTGGACCGCGATCGGAATTCCCATCGCCATCCTCGGCTCGCTCGTCCTCATGCCGCTGATGGATGCGAGCATCAACATGATCTCGCTCTTTGGGTTTATCATCACTCTGGGAATCGTCGTCGATGATGCAGTCGTTGTTGGAGAAGACATCTTTCACAAGATCTCGCAGGGAATGTCACGCGGCGCTGCCGCTGTCGCCGGCGCGAAACAAATGACGATACCGGTCATGTTCGCGGTCTCGACGAATATCATCGCCTTTCTCCCTCTTCTCTTCGTTCCCGGTGAAATCGGACAATTTTTCGAGATTCTACCGGCAGTCGTCATCGCCGTATTTGTCGTTTCATTAGTTGAATGCCTCTTCATTCTCCCCTCTCACCTTGCTTTCTCCCGCGCTAATGAGGAAAGCCAAACCTGGTTCGCCCGGTTTGAACGACGACAATCCCGATTTCGCGAGCGTCTTGATGCGACGATGGAGCGCGCCTATCGACCACTCCTCGATCTCGCGATACGATTTCGCTACTTTACCCTCGCCGCGTTCAGCGCAGCGCTCCTCATCATGGGAGCATGGATCCTAAGCGGAAGGATTGACTTCATCTTCCGCCCCGCTATCGAAACCGACTTCGTTCAGGCCGAGATCGAGCTACCCACCGGGACGCCAGTAGATCGCACTCGCGAAGTGGTCTTTGAAATCGAAGCAGCAGCAAAGCGAGCCGTTGAGAAAACAGGCGAGAAAGATATTCTCGTCGGGTATCAAATGGAAGTCGCTGACCGAAGCAGCAACGGAGGCGAAGTCAGTGTTATGCTTGTCCCGCAGAGTCAGCGGAAAATCACGGGCAGCGAATTCGTTGAGCTCTGGCGTAATGAGATCGGCGATATTCCTGATCTTGAATCCCTCTTCTTCGACTGGCTCATCGGTCCGGGAGGTGAAGCAGAGATCGACATTCAGCTCGCGCACCCTGACACCGACACACTTCGACATGCCGCGGACGAAGTCGCTGAGGCGATTGCACGCTACCCCGGAGTTGAAGATATCCGCAAGAGTTTTGGTCGTGAAATGCCCCAGCTCAGTTTTGAGGTCAAACCGGAAGGTCGAAGTCTCGGCATCACAGCAAGAGATCTCGGCAACCAGATCCGCGATGCCTTTTTTGGAGCAGAGGCCCTGCGCCAACCACGCGATAGGCAGGAACTACGTGTCATGGTGCGGCTACCGGAAGAAGACCGGCGCTCGATGAGTGGGCTTGAAGATCTTCTCATCCGCACCAACGATGGCGGCGAAATTCCTATTGCTCAAGCTGCCACTATTTCAGAGTCGAGCGCTCCCGTCCGTGTCGAACGAGTCGACGGAGGACGCGTCGTCAATGTCACCGCGAACGTCATCCCGACAATAACGACCGGGAACCGTGTCCTCGACGCTTTTTCCGAAAAGGAACTCGTCACGATCCTCAATCGCCATCCCGGTCTACGCTACTCTTTCGAAGGAGATCAACGGGAACAGCGCGACGCGATGCACCGGCTCATAGCAGGATTGATCGCCGCCCTCTTCGCCATCTTTGCGATCATGGCCGCGATTCTCCGTAGCTATTCGCAGGCAGTCATTGTCCTCCTAACCATTCCATGGAGTCTCTCCGGCGCGGTCCTCGGTCACGCGTTTCTCGGATTCGATCTCAGTATTTTCAGCGTCTTCGGGATGATCGCTCTCTGCGGAATGGTAGTGAACGGAGCATTCGTTCTCGCCATAACCCGGAACCGCTATCTCGACGAAGGCACCGCACCGGAAACGGTGACACGCAATGCGGCGCTTCGGCGATTCCGCCCCATCCTCCTCACCGCGATCACAACCTTCCTTGGGCTCGGCCCGATGATTCTTGAAACTTCGACTCAAGCCCTGTTCCTTGTGCCCATGGCGATCTCTCTCGGCATCGGCACTCTCGTCTCGACTGTCGTCATCCTCCTCCTCATTCCGGCAGCATTCCGGGTCGGAGAAGATATCGCGGGGAAAGTTCAGGGGTAAATTTACTTACTCTGAAACCTCTCCAAATTTTTCTTCGAAGATCTTCACCGGATCCCAATCAGGGCGACCATAGAGTTTTTGCTGCCGATCAGCCCTGACATTCGGATAATAATCAAAGATATCCCCTTCTCCAAGAATACGCGGATCTTCCTGCGCAATGAGTCCCGCTTCGAGCTTCTTCCAAAGAGCTGCCTTCGTCTCAGCGTATTCAGGATCATCCGCCAGATTCGTGACACAATCTGGATCATTGATCATGTCGTAAAGCTCCTCTCCATTTCGCTTTCCGAAGGCCATCTCATAGTAGTGATATTCTTCACCCGCCGGGGATAACTCCATGAGATAGGTCTTGGTAGGAGAAGCATCGCAGTTCATGAAATCGTATTCCGGATTTCCGACGGGCCAGCGATGGGGTTTGAAATTTTTCACGTAGAGGAATTCATCGTTTCGAATCGCGCGGACCGGATAGGAAACCGAAAGGAGATCGCCATCGGTCCGCCCGATGTCATGTCGCTCTTTCCCTAACAAGGTGTAATCGCGAGCGGCATCGAGGCGACCCGATTCTTCCGCGAGAAGTTGATCCGCGAAGCTCGCTCCCGTCATCTGCTCGGGGGCTTCGACACCTGCCAGTTCCATGAGGGTGGGGGCAAGGTCAGGAAAGGTGATAAAATCCGTCGCGGTCCGGCCCGGTTTAATCGCCGCGTCCCAACGCGCTGCAAAGGGGATATGAAAGCCATCGTCATAGACTTGACCCTTCACCCTTGGAAACGGCATTCCGTGATCTGAGGTCGCGATGATCAGGGTGTTCTCAAGTTGCCCATGCTTTTCGAGATGCTCTAAGGCGCGTAGAATGTGAGTATCAAACCACTCGACTTCGATCGCATAGTCAGCAAGATCGCCACGGATAGTGTCATTGTCAGGATAGTAATCCGGCACCGTCACATCGGCGAGATCGCGACCATCGAGTTTCCAGTTATTGAGACCGTAGCCTCGATGCGGTTCTTTTGTCCCAAGCCAGAAACAAAAGGGAGCGTCATCCGGCTTCTCTTCGAGAAAGGCTTCGAAATTCCCCGCGTAGTCGATATTGCTCATCCCGTCGTACGGCGGGTCCTCTCTCACTTCGTTGAAGGGATGTCCTGCCGGATTCTTCGCCTCTAGATCGCGACTTCCGTTAATGCCCTTCCATTCCCCCGGTCCCCATCCTTTGCCGGTGTATCCGACGAAATAGCCATCGTCTTCGAGGAGGTAGGGATAGAACAACCATTTCGATGAGAGCTTCGGGTTGTGGTTACAAGCTTCCTCGAGTTGCCAGGAGTGGCGGCCGGTCAAAAGGCAGGCACGGGCCGGGGCACACTTGGGATTACAGTTGTAAGCTTGCGTGAATAGCACGCCCTTCTCGGCGATCGAATCGAAACCGGGAGTTTTCACATAGGTGCTCCCGTAAACTCCCATGCTATCACGCGAGGCGTCATCCGCGATGATGAAGAGAATGTTAGGCCGATCGGCTGCAGAAACCTGGAAGCAGCCGAAAAGAAGAAGGGAGAAAAAGATCGCTCGCTTGAGATTCATGCCTTCTCCTATCAGAGCAGGAGCGAAGGAACAATCCCTCAATCAAGGTAGAAAGAAATTCACCCCGGATGATCTGACTAAGCTCCCGCCATCGTCTGTGCACCTTTCAGATCGACCTTGCCGGATCCCAGAAGCGGGATCGCCTCGACTTTCAAAAACTGCGCCGCCTTGGGCTTCCAGAGATTCGGAATCGGTGCGTCGCCCAGTTTTTTCAGGACCTCCGCTAGCAGCTCGTCGCTCGCGACGTGGAGGACAACGAGCTTCTCCCCCTTCTTGTCATCAGGCACTCCAACGACAAGGAAAACCCGCTCTTCCCCTTCGGCGAGGTCATTCAGCGTTTCCTCGACGTTTCCGTGAGGCACCATCTCGCCACCGATCTTGCTAAAACGACTGAGGCGGCCCTCGATCCAGAGAAATCCATCCTCGTCACGACGAACGATATCACCGGTGTCATACCAGCCGTCTTTGAGGACTTCGTCCGTCTTTTCCGAACTGCCGAGGTAGCCTTTCATGACATTCGGGCCCTTCACCCGGAGGAGACCGGCTTCTCCGTCAGGGAGATCTTCGCCCGTCTCAGGGTGAACAATTTTAGCCTCAAGATCGCGGATCACTTTTCCGATCGAACCTTCTTTGCAACACTCCGGACTGTTTAAGGCGACGCCGGGGGAGCACTCGGTGCAGCCGTAGGCTTCGAGGGGACGGATTCCGAATTTTTCCTCAAAGGCATCCGCTACTTTCTTCGGTAATTTCTCCGCCCCGACGATGACGAGTCGCAAGGCTTTCAGTTGCTCCGGCGTCAATCCGCGAAGGTAGAACTGGAGAAAAGTCGGCGTCGCAATCATGATCGTCACGCCGTGCTCTTCCGCGAGCGGACCGATCACTTTCGACTCCATCGGATTAAAATGATAAGCGCAGGCAAACCCCGCAACGGCCGGTCCCGCAATCGTCGCCATGAATCCGAAGGAGTGGAAAAAGGGAAGGACGCCGAGCATGCGGTCATTCGTCGTGAAATGATAGACGTCACCGACCTGATCGACATTCGTCATCACATTGCGATGGCTCAGCATGACACCTTTCGGATGACCGGTGCTGCCGCTGCTGAAAATGATCGTCGCGAGATCATCAGGACCGGCTTTGTCTCCGCCCAGTTTTTCGAGAAGCCCGCTTTGCGAAGTGAGCTTCGCGAGAAAACCAGCCCGCAGCTTTTCAGAAAGTCGCGGAGCTTTGACCATGTCTTCGAGGATGTGAACACGGCCCGGCAAGTTGAGATTGAGGCGCTCCATCAACTTTCCGGATGCGACCACGTCCGTGATCCCACATTGTTCGATGCAGGAAGCGATGCCCTCTTCGGAAAGCGTGTAGTTGAGATTCACCGGAATTTTCCCCATGAGAAGCGCAGCCCAGTTCAAAAGTGCCCCTCCGACCGACGGCGGCACGAGAATCCCCACCTTCTCCTGACCTTCCCACACCGGCTTGAGCCGACCCGTCAGGAAAATGCTTTTCGCGAGCGCCTCAGAGAAGCTGACCCTGGCGCCGCCGGAATCAGCGAAAGCCATGTGGTCGCCGGATTCGCGACAGGTCTTGATGATCGATTCCTGAAGAGTCGTGGGAGTCATGATGGGATAATTTAAGCGGAAAAACGGGAAAAGGAGAAATCGAAACGGACGGAATTCAACATTGACTCAGTCGATGTTTAGTTGTGATCCATTGATCGAAGGCGGTCACTGGATTGGCCAAAAATTCAGGCACCCTCCGATGCTTTTTCCTTCAGCCGATGATCGAGCCAGAACGGCGCGAAGGGCACTAACGCGCATAGAAAAACAATCACACACCAGCCAAAGCTGAGTTGTTTTCGCAGCAGCGCGATGAGAAGAAAGAGACAAAGGGCGACGAAGAACAATCCGTGGAGTGATCCCACGATGCGAACTGCCATCGGCATGTCCGCCATGTATTTCAGCGGCATCGCGATCCCGAGGAGGATCAGGTAGGAAACCCCGTCGAGAATCGAAGAGAGACGGAGTCGGTCAATGTTAGAGTTCTTGAGGTCGAGTTTCATGGGCGGGGTTACTTTACCCGCCACCGCCCAAAACTCCCTTCCTTTTTCGAAGCGGCTGAGAAAAGGCGAGAGCCCCCGGTAGTGGTGATTTGCAATCGCCAAGTCATCTCGCCCGGGCATTGCGATGGCGATTACAAATCACCACTGCGATTTTCCAGCGAATGACCTAGCAGGGCAGAGCTTCGCAGGAGAAAAAGAAAAGGATTAGGAAAAGGAAAACGAGGTTCAGACGACAAACTGCAGCAGCTCAAGCGTCTCTTTGGGATCCGGTCGCTTTGTGTAGTCAGGATTGATCGCGGAATCCCGGATCATTCCTGTCGCATCGATGAGATAGCGCGCCGCCATCGGGAGGACCCACTTCTCTGTCCCGTTGATCGCGGGGAGATCGGCCCCGAGCTTTCGATACACCTCCTTGAGATCGTCCGGGAATTCATGGGTCAGCTTCAACTCATCCGAGAGATTGAGCCCTTCATCAAAGAGGACCGGGAAATCGAACTGATGTTCCTCCTGCATCTTCGCGCTGTGCACAGGAAGCTGCGGGCACACCACGACGAGATCGCCACCCAGTCCACGAATTTCGGACACGACTTGCTGCAGAGCATCCAGCTCCGCGACACAGTAAGGTCACCAGAATCCGCGGAAAAAACTCACGATGAGCGGCCCTTGATCGAGCATCTGCGAAGAGCTGAAGGGATTGCCCGCCGAATCATTCAAGGTGAAGTCCGGCATCGTCGAGCCTTCGCGGACCGCATCCATCGGATGATCCGAGGCGATGAGGTCATCCGTCGCCCGATGCATGATTTCGAGGAGCGACTTGTCGGTCACGGAATTTTCAAAATCCTCATAGATCTGGTCAAGGGTGGCTTGGAGAGCGTGCATGTCTGAAGAGGCTACAGCAATCATGACGCCAGTGACGATGAAGCTTTCAGGAAAATACGAAAATGCAGCAGCGAGCGTAAGCGAGCAGCCGGAAGCGCTCTGTTCTCGCTCACGCTCAAACCTACTCCGCCCAAACCGGGAACGTAGCCGAAGATGTCAATCTTTGGGGTGAAGGATGCGCTTTGTTTTCGCTCACGCTCAAACCTACGGGGATGCCGCGAAAACGTCACTTCGCATCAAGCGCAATCGTTTGTCCCAAATCTTCAAGGTGCTACGATATGACCTCATGAAACCTCTCTTTGCCCTTCTCTGCCTCTTCCTCGTAACCACCGCCCAAGCCGAGCCCATCCCCGTCATCTTCGACACGGACATTACCGGCGACGTTGACGACGTCCTCGCTCTCGCGATGCTCCACACCCTCGCAGATCGCGGGCAATGCGAGATCCTCGCCGTCACCATTTCCAAGGAAAACGAACTCGCCGCTCCTTTCGTCGATGCGGTGAACACCTTCTACGGCCGCCCTGACATTCCGATCGGCATCGGAGAAGACGTTCCCTACCGCGACAGCAAATACCTTCATCTCGTGAAGGAAAAAAACGGCGATGACTTCCGCTACCCGCACGACATCGGAGTCACCAAAGAGCCGGAACTCGCCGTCCCGCTTCTCCTCAAAACGCTCGCTGCATCGAAAGACAAATCGGTCGCGATCATTCAAGTCGGACTCGCCTGTAACATTGCCCAGCTCCTCGAAAGCGACGGCGGAAGGGCACTCGTCGAGAAGAAAGTCCATCATCTCTCCGTCATGGCGGGAGCCTTCGAGACCATCAACGGAGTGAACCGCTATCTCGAAGCCAATGTCAGGAATCACATCCCCTCGATGCAGGCTCTTGCCGCCGAGTGGCCCGACTCCGTCCCCGCGATCTGGAGTGGATTCAAAGTCGGCATCAGCGCCGCCTACCCCCGCGAATCGATCGCGAAGGATTTCGAGTATCTCGATCATCACATTGTGAAAGAGTCTTACATCCTCCACAGCGGTCCGGACCACGACCGACCGACCTGGGACCTCACGAGTGTGCTCTATTCCGTCTTTCCTGAGCGCGGCTACTTCGACTACTCACCCAGGGGAAGAGTCACCGTGGAAGACGACGGCTTTACCCGCTTTCGCCCCGTCCCCGGCACACCCTGGGGAAGCGAGAAGAAGAGTGAAAATCCGGCCACTCAACAACGGGATCGCTACCTACTCGTGGATGAAAAACAGGCCGCGCGGATCCAGGACGTTCTCATCATGCTCGTCTCGCAGCCACCGATGCGGTAGATGCGATTGGTTGTTGGTTGTTGGTTGTTGGTTGAAAGAACAGCAGAGAAGCGCAATCTCGCAGGAAACTCTTCTTCTTACTCCTCATCTCCCCCCCATGAGCAACTACTGCGAGATCGCCCCGGGCCACCCTTTCCACGGCCCTTATCACGATGACGAATACGGCTTCCCGATCACGGACGATGACCGCCTCTTCGAACGGCTCGTCCTTGAGATCAATCAGGCGGGACTTTCGTGGCTCACGATTTTGAAAAAGAAGGACGCTTTCCACGAAGCCTTCGATGCCTTCCCAATCGCGACCGTCGCTGCCTACGGCCCAAAAGACCGCGAGCGCCTTCTCAACGACGCGAGCATCATCCGGAACCGCCTCAAAGTTGATGCCGTGATTCACAATGCTCAGCAGATCCTAACTCTGCAAGAAACTCACGGTTCATTCTCCGCCTGGCTCGATCACCATCACCCGCTCACGAAGGACGAATGGGTCAAGCTTTTCAAAAAGACCTTCAAATTTACCGGCGGCGAGATCACCGGAGAGTTTCTCATGAGCACCGGTTACCTTCCCGGAGCCCATGCCATGAGCTGCCCTGTTTTCACGCAGATCAAACGGCTTAAGCCACGCTGGATGGACAAGTAGGTTCGGACGCGCACTTCGGAAGATTTTGCATCTTCCGCTACGACTCCCCATCGTAGCGGGACTTACTAAAAAAGTTCTGTCAGATTTCGTGCTCCTCAGAACAGCCTTCGCAGCAAGCGGTTTAAAAATCCCGGACACGGTTTACCTTTCCCGACCCCAGCCATGTTCGACAACGAAGGAGAAATCCCCCTATTGCGCCAGCTCCGCCGCGAAATCCTGTTTGCCCGTGAGCGGGTCTATCAGATCGCGCGCCCAACGCCACTTGAGCGAATCGATGACTTTGGAAACGCCGAAGTCTTCATCAAGCGCGAAGACCTTTCCCCGATCAAAGCCTACAAATGGCGCGGCGCCTACAACCGCATGGCGATCCTTTCCCCGGATGAGCGCGCGCGCGGTGTCGTCACCGCCTCGGCCGGCAACCACGCACAGGGAGTGGCTCTCGCCGCCGCCGACCTCGGCATCGATGCTCTCGTCTACATGCCGCTGACGACTCCACTCGTGAAGCAACGCGCCGTCGCGAAGCACGGCGGCGACCGGGTCGAGGTGATCTTATCGGGCGACTCCTACGACGAAGCCTGCCAGGCCGCGCTTGATCATGCGACTCGGGCAAACCTCATCTACATCCATGCCTACGACGACCTTCACGTCATGGCCGGGCAGGGCACCCTCGCCGACGAAGTGGTCATGTCAGGACACGGCCCTTTCGATGTCGCCTACCTCCAAATCGGAGGCGGAGGAATGGCGGCTGGTGTCGCCGCCTGGTTAAAAACCTATTACCCTGAGATTCACCTCGTCGGCGTCGAAGGCGTCGGTCAGGCCTCGATGAAAACAGCCGTCGAAAACGACGCGCCGACCCGCCTCGACGAACTCGACATTTTCTGCGACGGCACCGCTGTGCGTCAGGCGGGGGAACTTCCCTTCATCGTCTGTCGTGAGTTGATCGATGAATTCATCACCGTGACGAACACCGAAGTCTCCGACGCGATCCGGCTCGGCTGGGACCGCCTCCGTTGCCTCGCGGAACCTTCAGGAGCAATGGGCATAGCCGGTGCCTGGAAGCAACGGGGCCTCCTCGCAGGAAAAAAGGTCCTCGTTGTCCTCTGCGGCGCGAACATCGACTTCAACCGTCTTGCTGCGATTGCCACCGACGTCGGGGAAGGCGACCGCGCCCTGCACTACTTTCGCATTCAGATCCCCGAAGAAGGAGGCGCGATGCTGCAACTCCTCGACGACGCTTTCGACGGAGTCGCGATTCGCGCTTTCCAATATGGCATGAACAATCCGGAGACCGCCCGGCCGCTCTTCGGCCTCACGCTCTCGGATTCCGGTTTGGAGAAGCTCCGTGATTCCCTACGGGAAAAGGAATACACCTTTCAAGAAGTTCAGAACCCCGATGAGATCAGCTACCGACTTATCCCCCTCCGCGCCGACCTTCTCACCGCACCGCTCTTTCTCGATCTCGAATTCTATGAGCGCCCCGGGGCCTTACACTCCTACATGACGAAGACGATTCGCGGGCGGGGCAGCTTTTGCTATTTCAACTACCTCTACTCCGGAGAACGCGTTGGCCGCGCTCTCATCGGCATTGATTTCGCCTCAGAAAAAGAGCGCGACGACTTTGCCCGGGATCTGCCAAGCAGCGGCGAGGGTTTCCGATCCTGTCACCCGCTCGGGGAAGCAGCCGCAGCGCACTTGTTAGGATAGCTCTATTTTCGAAAGACTCTGATGCTGAAAAGAATCATCCCTCACCTCGCCTGTTTCATCGTGGCGAATTTCACCATCGCCGAAGAAGAGGAAACGACTCCGCGAACCCTCTCCGACGCATCAATCTCCAACCTCATGGAAGAAATGGTGTGGGTCGAAGGAGGAACTTTTTTCATGGGATCAGATGCGGAGGAAGCGACCTCCGCGGAAGGACCGCCCCACGAAGTGAAACTCGATGGTTTTCACCTCGGTAAATTTGAAGTCAGCCAGCAACTCTTTCAAGAAGTCATGGGTTGGGACACGAGCTACTTTCCCGGAGAGGGCTTCCCCGTGAACAACGTCAGCTGGACCAATATTCAGCGTTTCATTGAGCGGCTCAATGAGATGACAAAGAAACAATTCCGGCTGCCGACCGAAGCGGAGTGGGAGTATGCCGCCAAAGGAGGACAACTTTCGCAAGGCTACCGGTTCAGCGGCTCAGACAAGATTGACGAAGTGGCCTGGTATGCGGAAAATGGCGAGCGGAAACTTCATCCTTCCGGAGAAAAGAAACCCAACGAACTGGGTCTCTATGACATGACCGGGAACCTCTGGGAGTTTTGCCACGACGACGCTTATATGCGGCCCTACCCCGACGAGTCCCGCACCAACCCTCTCGTCGGGACTTTTGAAAAACCCTTCTCCTCGACCGCAAAAATCACACGCGGCGGCGGCTACGAGTTTGATGCCGATGAATCCTTCGTCTTTCGCCGCGACGGTGCCACACCCAACGTGCGAATGCCCGATATCGGATTCCGCCTCGTCATGACTGATACCATCTAGACAAACGGATTGACGGAATGAAGATGATTTAAGGTTGGGAAAAAGCGCTTCGCGGCGTTTTAAAGAGAGCTGGCCGGATCTTCCCAACTGCTTCGTTCTGAGTTCGTCACGATACCCGCATCGCTCCTCACTCACGCCGGAGTGCCGGTGCAACTCGCATTTGAAAAGATCCAACTCAGCCATTCCGCCAATCCGTCTCCCTAAATGGTATGAGGATTAGAATTCTCTTTCAAAGCAGAAGCGACCCGTTTTCACCAACGAGATCGAACGGGAGACGACTCACTCCAGCCCCGCCCAACTAAGCAATCTTTCAGCCGGCTGAAATCCCGTCGTGCGGTCGGCTTCAGCCCCGTCCCGATAAATAATAAACGCCGGAATCCCCTGAATGCGCTGCGTGTTGGAAATGCCCGGAAGTTTCTCGGTATTCACTTTCGCGAGGATTGCGCGACCGGATGCATTCCTCGCTGCTTTGCTGAATTCGGGAGCCATCATCTTGCAGGGGCCGCACCATTGCGCCCAGAAATCAACAATCACGGGTAAGGCGGATTGGGCGATGAGGTTCGTAAAAACTTCCTCCGAGGACACTTCCACGGGCAGCAAGGGAAAAGGCAATTCGCCTTTGCAGGTGCCGCATCGACCCTGCTGACCTAGACGTGCGTAAGCGATGCGATTAGCAGAGTCGCAGGCGGGACAGGACAGAATGATACCACGCGAGTCGGCAGAGTGAGAGGATGTCATGACCGTTTATAATCCACTTTCCCCGTCAGAACATCCAGAGAATCGGGAGACCACCTCGCGAGAGCGTTCAGGCCTCGTACCCGGGAACTGCCGGCCGATTTGCCGGCCGATTTGCCGGCCGATTTGCCGGCCGATTTGCCGGCCGATTTGCCGGCCGCCTTACTTCAGTTGCGGACCTTGACCGGCCTTGGCCTTCCTTCTACGATCCGACTCAACGCGACTTCACCCCTCACTATGCTTTCCAAACCAAATCCTTCCCGACGCAGTGCTCTTCTTCGCGGAGGTGCACTCCTTCTCGGAGGCCCCATCGCAGGCCGCTCTATTCTCGCTGCCGAAGGGAACCACCCCGCCCTGCGTTTCGGCGCGGTGACGGATGTGCACTATGCTGACAAAGAAGCGAAAGGCACTCGGCACTACCGGGAATCGCGCGAAAAGCTGGATGCCGCGCTGCGTTATCTTGAATCAAAGGACCCCCGCTTTGTCGTTGAACTGGGCGACCTCATCGACCGAACCAAAAACGTCGAGGACGAGATCTCTTTTCTCAAACGAATCGAAGAAGTTTACCGCTCCGTAAATTGTGACCGTCACTACGTATTCGGCAACCACTGCATCGACACCCTGACGAAGGAAGAATTCCTCGAGCATAGCGGGGCGATCGCTCCACACTACTCTTTCGATGAGGGATCGTTTCACTTCGTTGTCCTCGACTCCTGCTACCGCTCTGACGGAACGCCTTACGGCCGCAACAACACCGACTGGAAAGACTCAAATATTCCCGCGGACCAGATCGATTGGCTCATCGCCGATCTCGAACGCGCGAACCGTCCCACGGTAATCTTTGCCCACCAGCGCCTCGATGGGGAAGGCGGCCATTTCGTCAACAACGCAAAAGAAGTGCGCGGCGCCCTCGCGGAATCTGGCAATGTGCTCGCGGTCCTGCAGGGACACAGCCACAAGAACGAGTATCACCAGATCGATGGCATCCACTTCTGCACTCTCGTCGCGGTCGTCGACGGAAGTGGAGCAGAGCAGAACGGCGCCTCGTTGATTTCTCTCTACGAGGACAACTCAATTCAGATCGAGGGTTTTCTGCGTCAGCAAGATCATGAACTCGCCGCACCGACCCTTGGATAACTGAGTCGTAGCGCCGCGCCCTTGAATAATCCCGGGGCTTGAGCCACCGCAACATCTCTCCGATCAGCGAGGCTCCTCAACCGGGAGACGATCGTCATAGTATTCCGCACTTTGCCCGATCCAGTAGGGCGAGGACCCCCAGAGAGGATCGGTCGGAAGACTCGATTCCCAGTCCGCCAGTTTCCTGAACAACTCCAGAAAGCGCGCATCCCCCGGCGCGGCGAGATCGGAAAGCTCCGCCGGATCTGTGACCGGGTTGAAAAGCTGGTCAGAATTTAAGGGTCTGCAAATTTAAGGGTCAGTTGACAAAATTTGAATATTTCCGCCTCCACGTTCGCAACTCTTTCGAAAGGGACTTGTCATTCATCTGCCCAAACCGCCTCACTCTCTGGCTCACATTCGCCGCGGTCCTTAGGCCGGTCAGTTGCGCGATCTCCGATTGACGGATCGTGGTCCTTTTTGCGAGCGCCCATGCCATTGCCACCTTTCTCAAGTCTCCGTATTTTGGCTTTCTCAACTCTTCCACTGATTCCCCGAAGTAGCGTTCGGCTTCACTCAATATCTCATCAGCCTCCTGATGATCGCGGGACTTAAAGAGATCGCTGCTTCGTAATTCCCGATCTTTGTCTCTGGCGATGCTGCCTCCGTAGCGTTCAACGAGCTTTTCCCGAAAAGACTCGGATCCCCAATACCAGCCTCGTCGAAGCGTGCTTTGGAGCGATTGCTCTTCTTTTTCAACTAGACCGACTTTCCCGGCACTCTCGCTAACGGGCCATTGGTCAATGGGTCCCATAGGGGCAGGCGAATCATTGGTTCCGCTACTTTCAACCTTGCCCTATAAGCATGAAGAGTGTGGCGGTTGAGAGGATTCACCCCCGAATAGATTACCTATCCCCCGGAATTTTCGCCTTCCCCAATGCAGACAGGCGCGTTTGGGTGCGCAGATACATCACGCCATCGGCAACCGCCGGAGTCGCGAAGGTCTTTTCACCGAGATCCACTCTTCCCAATTCGGCAAAATCCCGACTTGCCGCGAGGACGACGACTTCGCCGCGCTTGCTGATGCCATAGAGACGGCCTTCGATCCAGAGAGGTGAACTGTAGAAATCGCCGCCGACTCGTTCCCGCCAGTGAACTTCACCGGTCTCCGCTTCGACGCAGGTAACGACACCGCTGTCCGTCCACAGGAAGAGAAGGTCGTCTTTGACCACAAAACTGGGGACCAGCGGAACGTTCTTGGTAATATCGTAGACGAGCTCACCCTCGGCACTGCCCGCGCCTCCGGGACGAACCGCGACGAGGCGTTGCCCGGAGAGGCCCTGACCGAAACTCCCGAAGACCAGTTCACCGTGCAACTGCGGGGAGCTGACGGTACGATTGTCCCAGAGTTGATCGATCTCCCAACTGATTGCGCCGGTTTGCAAATCGACCGCGGTGATGCCATGGACCGTGCTCGTAAAGATCGCTTCGGCTCGATCTCCCACGCGGCGGATGCAGGGGGTCGCGTAGCCAGCCAGTTCGGACTTCCGATCGACCTTCCAGCGCGTCTCGCCCGTCTTCCGATCCAATGCGATGAGAAAGCTCTTCCCCGGATCCATGTTCGTGTCGTCGGGGAGGTAAAAGGAAAATCGCTTCGGATCCATTTGGTCGTTTGCGAGGACGACCAGCCCGTCGGCAATGATCGGAGAGCTCGACGATCCGTGCAGTCCTTTATACGGCCCGAGGTCGCGTCGCCACTGCTCCTGCCCATCCAGACTCAAGGCAATCATGAGCAATTGCTCCGGCGTTGACCAAACGACGATGACACCATCTTCATCCACACAAGGGGTGCCGGAAGCGAAATCGTTGTCCCGATGCAAGTAGTGATCCTCAAAGGGATAATCGCAACGCCACTGAATACGCCCGCTCTCCGCGTCGATGGCGAGAATGCTACGTTGACCGTTTTCGGCGTCATCCCCGGTGAGGAAAATCCGGCTGCCCAACACGACCGGTGAGCTACTCCCTTGAACGGGAAGATCGATCTGCCACTGGTAGTCTGTTTCGGTCCAGGTGACGGGAATCCCCGTAGCCGTGCTGATGCCCGATCCGTTCGGTCCGCGAAAGCGCGCCCACTCTTCCGCAGCGGAGTCAGCCCAGGGAACGATAAGGAGAAGCAGGGTGAGAACTGGACGCATGCTGACGAAGATACGCAGAAAGAAGAGATTACTCAATCAGGGCCGTCTCCAGAAGGATCTTTCCCAGCAACCGGGGCATTTGCTGGCGAACGCCGAGATCACGGAGAAAACAATAAACGGCATTCAACGAACCACGGTGATCGTGACTTCGGATCTCGAACTGCTCGTTATACGAAATACACGCCAGGGGCTTCCACGGGTAACCCGCCAGTTAATCCCGGATCGACTGCCGGTTCTTCGCCCAATCGCTGTGATCCCTTGCCCATGATTCCCCGGGGCTGAAAATCGAGTTCCTATCTCATGAGCGCGAGCGACACGGATCAGCTTGGTTCTTTGGCAGTGACGGAAGCAGGGCAATGAATCAACCTGTCGGAGGGGGGTTTGAATCATCGGAAGTGCCGGGTTGGAACTCAGGAGTCAAGCGTGATCGTCTTCCAGGGAGTAGCTTCCAAAAATTGGTAGATATCTGCTTCGACTCCGGAGGGTGTAACACGAATCACGGCATGTCCCCAGAAATTCCCATAATCAAATCGACGAATATACGGCTTCTCTGCAGCGATTGCGGCACGTCGATTCCCGATCGTCTCAGGTGAGTGGCCAGGTTCCAGCATAACGAGATCAGGATGGTAGCTATCGAGCCCACCAATCAGGTCTTTGGGTTCGTCGTCAAGATGGTAGGCGACGCTGCTGACCGCCAATTGCGTAAAGGCCCCTTCGGAGGTGGCACGCTCCACCAGTGAGTATTTGTGAAGGTGGCCACAAAGGACAATGGCATGATGTCTCCCTAACAACTCAACGAGTTTTGCCCGCTTTGCCTGTCCCGATTCACTGTTACCAAAAACAGTCCAGGTTGACCGCGCATTATAAGGCACCACAGGCGGATGAACCACGAAAAACAGACGCTGGTTGGGATTCCGATTCTCCAATAGTTTTTCGAACCATCTGAAGCTTTCAATATGGTAGGCATCAAAATAGACAAATAGATTGCTGTCAGCCTCTTGACTGAAATGGGCCGCCGCAGGCTTGTTCTTATTCAGGGAATCTCCAATAAACGGAATAACGAATTCGTTATAGGCTTCAACCGATCCCGGACCGGTGATATCATGGTTTCCTTTGGTCACCAGGAATGGAACGCCAAAATCCTGCTTCCTCAAAAAATTGATCGCATCTTCGCAATGCCTCTTCGCCAGTTGCTCGCTGCCACAAAGTCCCTGAACGAGGTCTCCGATCTGAACAATTTGAGAGCACCCGTTTCCCTGGATCGTTTTCTTCAAGCTCCCCATCAGTAAAGGAAGATTCTCACTCGTGATCCGTGAGTAGCTCTCAATCTGGCGAATGGAGTTGGGGTGTTCCTTCGAGACCCAGTCGAAGTCGTGGTGATCCAGTTGATCGTAGTGAATGTCTCCAAGCAGCGAGAAGGTTAGCCCCTCGTTGTTAGAACGCGAAGAAGTCGCCGCCCGGCAAGTTCCAGGTCCAGCGATGAAACCGGCTCCAACCGCCGCACTGGCATTGGTGAGAAATTTTCGACGAGTTAAGTTCATATCGATAGTAAATCTGGATCTAACGAGGGTCCCGGGAAATAGCACCCTGATTGGTTCTCCGTCGACAAGGGAAAAAACCGCCCCTGTTTTATCACTGCGTCGCAGGCTCAGCAACAATTCTTAATACCACCCTCACACACTTCCCAACGGCCCACCGAATGCTGTGAAATAAAGGCTATCCGTGCCCGGCAACAGTTCCGGTTCGATGGTGTCAGCTCGTCGTAACTTCCGCAGGAGGGGGAAGCGCGCCCGGGCCAACGACCCAAAAATGGGCAGGGAACTTTTGTTCGCCTCGCTCATGATGTGGATTGATGAACGCCCAATTCTTCCTGAGCCGCGTTGTTCATTCACGATGAGAATCAAATCACTCCTGTGGGCTGAGCCCGAGCTGTTCGAGGACCTCCGTTGGAGGCCCGTTCCACTCCACCATGGCCACGTTTCCCCGGTAACCAATATCTTTCATTCCTTCCGGAGTCGTGTAATAGCCCCCGGCAACAAGATTCCTCAGTGTGTAGAAAAAGCTGCCCGGAAACTCCCGGCGATTCTTCTTTGCTTCGATCGCAATGTCCTGACAAATCGTTAATTGCGCCCCTTCGCTCAGTGAAACAAAGTGATCAGCACCCCTGCGTTGAGCTTCCTCCTCAAGCCAGTCGAGCCCTTTCAGGATGAGCAGCCGATCTCCTTTCTGTTCCTCATAAGGAGAGCTGATCCATTCATCGACAAAGTCAGGCACGCCCAGCGCAGACGCCGAAGGCGAGGTGTCGTCGGCAGGAATAATAATATCGCTCAAGACGATGACGAGCGAACGCTGGGATTCCGAAAAAGTAAGCGGCCATAGTTCGCCCGGCTGATAGGCTTTCGTTAGGTCGGGGTCGGGACCATAACCAACCCCCGCCGGTACTGCAGCGGCAAAACTTTCGCCGCCGCTTAATGGAAAAGTTACCGAAGCGGCAGACACCCATTTCAGGGCGGTCCTACGATCGATTCGCCGCGTGGAGTTGCCTGAATTTTCTTCACTCATTTCCATCACACGTTTCCTTTCTTCATTTCCGCCATCAAATGATCGGCGGCCCGCCAGGCCACTGCCATGATCGAGAGCGTCGGGTTTTTATCGGCCGTGCTGGGAAAGGTAGCTCCGTCGGCAATGACGAGGTTCGGAACACCCCAGACTTGAGACCATGGATTCGTGACAGATTTTGTCTGTTCGGAACCCATGATCGCCCCGCCCACCTCGTGAATGATACTTCCCCCTACTTTCACCCCGGCCAGTGGATCGTCTTCATAAGATCTTGAGATGCGTCCTCCTAACACTTCAAGAATTGATCGCATTGAGCGCTGCTGGTCTGCGATCTGTTTCAGCTCATCATCGGAGAACTTCCAGTGAAACTTCAGCACCGGAATGCCCCACTGATCCTTCACTCCATCGGGATCAATTTCGGAGTAGCAATCCTTGTTCGCCGCCATTGCGCCTTGTGCTCCAATACCGATAAACGACCCATAGTAGCGGCGGGCATTTTCTTTAAGCTCCCGACCAAAAGGGATCCCTTCAGTATCGGAAAATGAATCATACTTTCGCCCCGTACTGAGCCGGGGCATTTTCCGTCCACTGCTCACGATGAACTTGTAGCCGCCCGGAAAATCGAGTTTGCCAGCCAGTTGGTCGGCAGCCTTCCACCACGGAACGTAGGCCTGCTGCCCAACAGTTCCATCCTCGTTGTGGAGTGGCAGATTCTCCAGTGCCGGAATTTGGGCACTGAGGCTGCTCGCGACAGAGTCAGTCAACCCCCTGCCCACGATCCCGTGATCATTCCCGATCCCGTCCGGGAAGGCCTTTGATTTCGAGTTAAGCAGGATGCGAACGGACTCCTGAGAACTTGCCCCGAGAATGACGGTGCGACCTGAGACATGATGTTCCCCGCCATCCACCTTATCGACAAAGGAAACACCAGTGGCGCGCCCCTCGTCGTCGACGGTGACTTGGTGAACCATTGCATTGGGGAGAATATCGAGGTTACCGGACTTCAGGGCCGGTCGAAGAAAAACGGTCATCGAGTCAAAGGCAGCCCCGATTGAACAACCGCGGTGACAGTCCGTCGCAAAGAAACACTTCGCCCGCATCCGCATATTCTCCGCGAGTAAGCGCTGCGCCTTTCCATTTCCGGGATGAAGCTTCTTCGGGATGCGATCGGCATCCTGTGTCTCTGTCAGGATAGCCCGATGAACGGGAACAACGGGAATGCCCAGAGTTTTTGCCTTTTCCCTCGCAAGTAATTCGCCTGCACGGAATTTAGGAGGTGGGAGGAGCACGCCCGGCGATGAGTCCGGCGAGTTTTCGATACCCTCACTCGCTCCGAAAATTCCCGCGAGCATTTCGACCTTGTCGTAATAGGGCGCGAGATCGTCATAGGAGATCGGCCAGTCGTACCCGACCCCCATCCGGGACCTCATTTCAAAATCGTAGGGCCCGTTGCGCAGGGAGACGCGACCCCAGTGATTCGTCCGTCCACCCATCATGCGCTGGCGCCACCAGGCAAACTGCCGCTTCTCTTCCTTGCTGGCATTAGTGTAGGGCTCACCGGGGATATCCCAACCGGACGCGACCGAGGCATCGTAAAATCCGTATTGCTTGTCCGGAGTTCTCTCCGCCCGCAATGGAGCCATGTTGGGGGTTTGAAACATTGCCGTCTCCCGGGTCGGATCGAACATTCTCCCGGCCTCAAGAACGAGAGTCTTAATCCCGGCCATCGCGAGAAGATAGGCTACCTGGCCTCCTCCCGCGCCGGAACCGACAATGACCGCGTCGTAAGAAGCTTGTGTATCCGTTGGTGAAATCACGGGCATGAGAGAGGAGTGTCTGAAATTTCCTACCCCGAAGCAATAGCCCGTTCGCGGAATCATTGATGGACGAACCGCGCCCGCCAACTTTCCTCTGCTAACCCGCAACTAAGGCCGAGACAATTCCCGATCAAGGAGGCGGTTGTAGATTTGCTGCCGCTCGGGCAATCCAAGTCCCTGGTTTCGATACTCGAACATCTTCACATTAACGCTTTCCCGCTGGGAAACGGACAGACGCGAAATTTTCGAGACCACTTCCGGGGGGATTGCCTGCTTATCAGGGTAACCGTCGGCTTGAAATCCGTCGCGGATGTTTCGTGCGGCATTGCGGGCGTCATCCAATTGGTCCGGCGTGAGAACTCGAGGGTCGGGGCCCCCGTGAGGTCCCGTTCCACCTCCGGGGCTTCCATTCCCGATCCGGCTGGAAACCGCGACCCCTCTCATTCCTTTGACCGGAACCGGAGCTTCTTCGTAGCGAACCGAAACGACATCCGCTCCTCCGACCCTAATCCGGGCGGTGAGAGTCTCGATATCCGACTGGTCACCTTTGACCTCCAGCAGCTGCCACCCCGCGACATTGATCTCGCGGGAAACGAGATAGGATTGAAAAGTTTCCAGATCCAACATCGTCGCAACCGTGTCCTCTTCGATCCTCGCAATCCCGGTGAGAACGAGCGAACCGGCGACATTTAAGTGCCGGATAAAAGGCGATTGCTCCCGAAGGTCGGCAAACATTTCCTCAGAAACCGGGGCGGGAATAAACTCAGATCCGGAAGTGGGTGTCGTTGTCTCTTCTGACAGCACCAGTTCGAAGTTCCGCCGCAATGGGTCCGAAGGACTCTGTGCCAGAAGGAAAAGCGGCAGAATGCACAAGCAACCGGCAACCACCGACATCGGAAAGACGCGCTGAGAATAAAATTTCAAGTCGCCATCTTCTCAGTGATTTCAATTCTTGCCCATCACGAGATTGCGTTCCCCGTATGAACGGGAAAACACCCGGCCCATGAAAAACTCAGCCCCCGCACTCTAGTGAGGATGGCTTTCCAGATGCTGCCTCAACAAATCTTTTCCGTAGTCATTCCCGTTCGGAGTCCGCACGGTTGCATGGATGTGATTTTTCGTTGCCTTGGAATCCCTCCCGAGGGCAATGGGCCGCTGATGATCAAATTCGATGAGCACCACGGGGCTGTGAATGCGGTAGTAGAAAACGGACTCACTATCCATGCCCCCGATCCACGCAAAGCGGGTCCGATCAAAATGCTCTTCGACCTCTTCCATTTTTACTTTGGCGTGTCCTTCTTTCAGATTGTGAATCCAGAGGGCAGTAAGCTCGAGAAAGGCAGCCTTCTGACTCTCATCCAATTCTGAAACAGGGAGCCCCTCATAGGGAATGACGACGTTGTCATGAAATGCTTCGGTATTCGAATTGGTCCCGTCTTTCTCACTCTTCAGGACCGCTCTCGCTTTCTGTGCTTCAGTCAGGCCGTTGACGAATGCGAGGGCCTGGTTCTGTTCTTCCTGTAAAACGATCGTGCCTTTATAGAGTCCTCCATCAGCCCATACCGGCTCGGACCCGAGAAAGAGCGGTGTCATCACGACCTGGTCGCCGAGAACGAAGTAGTTGATGACACAATGGTGGCCATCGAATTGAAAACCCCACGGCTCGGTTTCCGAAGGTTCCCCCATCATGGTCATGAAATAGGCCCAACGCCCATATCCGTATTCACCCTCACGACCACTCAACTCGGCGATGGTGTGATTGAGCTTCATGATGTCCTGAGTTGTTTCCAACCCTTTCGCACTCAGTCCCGCACCGAGTAATCCGAAAGCCAGATCACGCTGCTCGTCACTCAATTCTTCGAACGAAACGCCCTGGCGCGGCAGACTGTGCTGATTCGCCCAACGCCGCCACTCGTCATCATCAATCGGAAAGCAGGTCTTCGACTGCTGCCCGGGAGTGAGTCCCTCTAGGAAAGCACGCGCCGCGACCAAAACGGGCTCAGTCTCTACGCCTGTTGATTTGATTTCGAAAAGACCTTCCTCGATCTCACCATCGGCAGTGACCCCGACAAACGGCTCGGCGAGAGCCTGCTTTTCTAATTCTGCAAAACGGTTTCCGCCCCCCTTGGCTTTACCCTTCTGTTGCGACTGCGAATCCTGCGGTAGATTGAGGCAGACTAATACGAGGAAGGCTGAAAACGAGACAAAGGGATGATGAGTCATGTCTAATCAAACTATCATGGCGCGGGAAAGTTGTCAGGAAACTGCTCTCAGAGAGTCTCAAAATACCCTGTCGATTCCCTCGTTGCCACTTATCCTCAAACCCGCTAGCCTCCCCGGATGCATCGACGTGATTGGCTCAAAGGCACTTCGGCAGCGGGAATCGCGCTGCTTTCCTCGCGGTGGGTGACTTCCGCAGAAGCGGCGGACGCTCTTTTGGAAAAATTTCCACGGCTCGCCGAGGTCGCGCTCTCCCATGCGACGAGCCTCGGGGCTTCGTTTGCGGATTTTCACCTCATGCAGACTGACTCCGAGTCGCTCTATGCGCGGGAGAGAATGGTGCAGGGCGTCGATGCGAATTCGAAACTGGGCTGCTCGGTCCGGGTCCTCGTCGATGGAGCCTGGGGATTTGCCGCAACCGAAAATCTTTCTGAAACAGCGATCAGGAAGGTCACCGAATCGGCGATCGCCCTCGCGAAAGGACAGGCCGGGTGGAGAGCCAAACCGATCGAGATCGAAACCCTCCCCGCCTATGAAGGGACCTGGGAGCTTCCCATTGAAGTCGATCCCTTCACTGTTTCGCTCGAAGAAAAAGTGGATCGGCTTCTCGGGATCAATCGCTCTGCGCTTGAGACCGGAGCCAATTATTGCTTTTCCTACCTCCTCGCGGTTCGTGAGCGGAAGTGGCTTGCGAACACTTTTGGAAGCCGGATCACCCAATCGCGGGTCCGCCTTCATCCGAGTTTCAGTGTCACCCTGACCGATCCAAAACAGGGCGGCTTTGCAAGCAGAGAGAGTTTCCTTCCTCCCCGAGCGGCAGGTTACGAACATTTCCGCGACTGGAACGCAGTCGAGGAAGCGGCGCTTTCGGTGGAGCAGGCGAAGGAAAAAATGGCCGCTCCCTCCGTGTCACCAGGGAAGAAAGATCTCGTGATCGCTCCGAGTAATCTCTGGCTCACGATCCACGAAACGGTCGGGCACCCCACCGAACTCGACCGCGCGCTCGGCTACGAGGCAAACTACGCCGGCACCTCATTTTGTACGCCGGAGAAACTCGACGACCTGCGCTACGGCAGCGAACGGGTGAATATTTTCGCGGACCGCACCGCTGAGAAGGGACTCTCCACGATCGGTTGGGATGACGACGGAGTGCAAACAAAAGGCAGGGGGTTCCCCATCATCAAAGACGGAATCTTTCGAAACTATCAAATGGCGATGGGGCAAGCCGCGCTGATCGGACGGGACGGCGGCTCAAACGGATGCGCCTATGCCGACGGGTATGACTCGGTCCCTCTCCAGCGAATGCCAAACATTTCACTCCAACCCGGAAATGACGAAGCGGTGACAGCAGAGTCTCTCATCGCCGATGTTGAAGACGGCATCTTCGCCGAAGGCCGTGGCAGTTGGAGCATTGACCAACAGCGCTACAATTTTCAGTTCACCGCTCAGGTCTTTCACAAAATCACCGACGGAAAACTCGACGGGATGTACAAAGACGTCGCCTATCAGGGCAATTCAGTCGACTTCTGGAATGCCTGCGATGGACTTGGAGGCAAAGACACCTACGAGCTCGGCGGGGCCTTCAACTGCGGAAAGGGCCAACCCGGCCAGGGCGCACCCGTTTCCCACGGCGCAGTTCCGGCCCGCTTCCGGCAAATCAATATTCTCAACACGGCAGAAGAGTCCGGTAAAAAAGTCGCCAAACAGTGTGACTGCAGCGGAGGAGGAACATCATGGGCCTAACGAAACAATACTTTGAATCGCTCGGGGGGAAAATCCTCGGCCTCGTCGAGGCGGATAGCGCTCAGCTCTGGCTCACGGAGACAGAGGATCTTCAGATTCGTTCAGCGAACAACGACATCACCTCGAATGGAGTCGTTGATCGTTTCAAGATCGGGATCACCGTAAATTACGGAAAGCAGTCCGCGTCGATTGAGATCAATCAATCGGATGACGAAGCGATCCGGGAGGCGGTGAAAAAAGTCCAGCAAATGGCAAAGCTCGCCCCGGAAGATCCGGAGCATCTTCCGCCGGTCGAACCCGGCGAATATCTCACGCCAATCACGTTTTCCGAAGCGACCGCAGAGATGAATCCGGCGGACGCGCTCAAGGAAATGCGGCCTGTCATCGAGCAGGCGCGCGCTGCCGGCGTCGAGAGCGCGGGCTACCTGGAGCGTTCGCTTTCCTCTTCCGCCCTCGTCAATACGAATGGTCTCTTCATTCACGGACAAGGCAGCGGGGTGAATTTTTCTCTCACCGCCCGTGCAGCGGAGGGTCGTGGCTCGGGCTGGGCAAGCACGCAGGTCACCGATGTCGCGGAGCTGGATCTGGCATCGGTCGGCGACCGCGCGATTCAAAAAGCTCTCGCCTCGCGAAATGCGAAAGCGCGACCGGCCGGTCGCACCACCGTGGTTTTAGAAGCCCCGGCGGTCCGCGATCTCCTCGCTATTCTTTCATGGAACCTCGGTCGGCGAAACTACGACGAAGGCCGCAGTTTCCTCAATGGGCTTGTCGGTGAGGGCGAAGAAGTCATCGGCGGCCAACTCTTCGGCGAGAACACGACGGTTTTCTCGGACCCCCTCTACGCAGCGGCTCCGTGTGGCGTTCATGACAACGGCATCGCCCGGGCGAAGACGATGTGGATCGAAAACGGCGTCATGAAAAACCTCATGGTGCCGCGATATTGGGCGCAGAAAAACGGGATCGCCACCGTTCCGTGGCCGGGAAATCTCATCATGCCCGGCGAGGGAAAATCGACCGAGGAGCTCATCGCGGGCGTCGAGGATGGAGTTCTCATCACGCGGCTTTGGTACCTTCGCCAGGTTCAGCCACAGACGCTGCTCTATACCGGACTGACCCGTGACGGCACCTTTGAAATCAAAGACGGTAATCTCGGTGACCCCGTGAATAATTTCCGTTTCAACGAATCTCCCGCCAACGTGCTGAAGAACATCGTCGCGAGCGGCAAGCAGGAGCGAGTCATGGGAAGCGAGAGTGACAGCCCGATGCACGTGCCGCCGCTCGTGGTGAAGGATTTCAATTTGTCGTCGGTTTCAGACGCGAGTTGATGACCCAACAGGGTTGAATGACTGACCTAACCCTGTTAACTGCTCTGACAAAGGGACTGACTAGGCAGTCCATCCTACGATTCGACCTGAGCGCTCCCTTGCAGGGCTAGGGCTCCGCTTGCTGTTGGAACCGCCATACGTAAGCGCACGCCCTCGAATTCAAGTTGCTCTCTCCAGCGCAGAGCGAAGGGTATGATCTCTCCGGCCCCCGCCCTTACGGTTTCCCACCCTTTCATGGCTTCCTCCTCCCGTCTCAGCGTCCTTCGCGAAGGTAAGGGCACGCTCCTGCTCGCTTTTCCGCTCATCGCCGGACAGGTCAGTCAAATGCTCGTCGGCCTTTCCGACACGGTCATGATTGGTCGCCTCGGGGTTGTTCCGCTCGCGGCTTCAACTTTCGCGAACACCTTGATTTACATCCCTCTCATGATCGGGATCGGGATGACAATGGCGGTGTCGATTCGGGTCTCGCAGGCGCGCGGGGCGAAGGACACGGCGATGGCCCGGGAAGCGCTCCGCAACGGACTGTTGATCGCTCATGTCGTCGGCCTCCTCGCCGTCCTCGGGGCCTTTGCAATCATTCCGTTCTTTTCGTTCTTCGGTCAGGAACCTGAGGTGGCAAATGCGGCGGGTGATTACTTTCTTATCGTCGCGGTCTCGATGATCCCGGCGATCGGGTGCATGGCAATCAAGAATCACGCCGACGCGATGAACCATCCCTGGCCGGCGTTCTGGATCAGTCTCGGTGGCGTCCTTCTGAATATTCTCCTCAACTGGATTCTCATTTACGGAAAACTCGGCGTGCCGGCTCTAGGGTTGGAAGGGGCCGGCATCGCGACTTTGATCGCGAGATCGGCGACGCTCCTCGCTCTCATCCAATGGTGCCGGACTTCGAAGACGATTCATGACTGGGTCCCCCGAAACTGGTTCCGCCGACCGGACGGACCGTCGATCCGATCACTCATCAAAGTCGGTTTTCCGGCGAGCATGCAGTTGCTCGCCGAAGTCAGCGCTTTCGTGATGGCGACGATCCTGATCGGCACGCTTGGGAAGGTCCCGCTCGCTTCGCATCAAATCGCGATCACCTGTGTCGCGACGATATTTATGGTTCCGCTAGGTCTGTCGATGGCGATGACCGTTCGCATCGGCGAAGCATGGGGCGCGAACGAAAAGGAGCGGATGCGGCCCATCGCCGTGAGCGGCTGGCTCATGGGTGGCGCGTTTTCTCTTTCCAGCGCAACGCTCGTCTTCCTCTTTCCGGATCTCATCGCAGGCTGGTTTGTGACCGAGCCGGAGGCTCGTGCCCTCGCCGCTTCACTCCTCGTAATCTCCGCGTTTTTTCAGTTCAGCGATGCGCTCCAGATTATTTCAGTGGGAGCACTGCGCGGACTCAACGACGTCAACATCCCCGCCTGGATCGCGGTCTTTGCCTACTGGGTGATCTCTATCCCTATCGGTTGGTGGTTTGCCTTCCGCTTGGAATGGGGTGCCGCCGGAATGTGGTGGGGGATCACCATCGGACTGACAATGACTGCGCTGCTACTCGGAATTCGACTTTGGCGAAAGAGTCGCTAAGGCTTGGGTGGTGTTGGGCAAAGGAGAACCGCTCCATTCTCCAGTCGAACTTCGTAGTCGGCCAGTTGCGCCGTGTATCGAATCGCCTCAGCGAGTGGAATCCTCGAAAGTTGCAGACTGATCTCCGGAGTATTCCCCTCTCCAACATCGCCTAGGAGCACCAAATTAATTCCCTTCTTTTCCGGATCTAGCTCGCGTGATAATGTTCTGAGTAGATCAACCGCATCCGGAAGCGGCACTTCGGAAAACTCAACTCTCGGAATCACGATTTGATTCACTTTTTCGGCCACTTTTCGATCAGTCGACGTCGGTCGCGCCGGCACTTTTTCCCACTCATCCGGTTTCGAAACAATGACAGCGTGTTGATCAACACTGAAGTTCAGATGGCCTATTTCGGCAATGAACCAGAGAGCCTGTCCGAGCGACACGTCCCGCAGGTTTAAAGTGATCGGAATATTTCTCAGCTCCTCTCCCCCTTTCAAAATGAAATTTATCCCAAGTCCTGGAGATCCACTCAATTCACCGCTCCTGATCTGTAAAAAATCGAGGGCCTGATAGAGCGGCACATCGACAAACTCTATTGTCGGCAACACAACAGACTGGAGAGTCGAACGCGGGCTATTCGCATTCAACACGGAGTAGGAAATCAGAGAGATCAATACAAGGGTGGTCGACAAAACTCTCTGCTCCATCAAAGGATTAAACCACAATCCTCTGAGTCATGGCAAGAGAGGAGGACCACTCTATTTGTGCTCGCTCTCCTGGCGGGTCAGAGCGAAATAGACGACATAGAACCATGAGAGAATGCCAGCAAGGATCGCCCAGAGAATGGAGCGATTACGTTCCCACGAGCAAACAACAGCCAGAGCTGAGCCCAGACCAATTCCCGTCTGGGCTATAGTTTCAGTAGTGCGTTCCGTAATTTCAGCGACTTCGGCGAGAATCATCATGTCGATAATATGAACCCAGCCTCGCTCCACTGCGATTCCAAGATCACATGTATTTTCTAATCGCCCGGTCTGTCAGCAGCGCTCCTCACTTTCTCTCCCTGCTCGTAAATCATCTTCGCTGATCCCACGACGAGTGGATCCATGTCACTGAGAAGCACGTGGTCCTTACCTGAATAATCGACGTGGTTCAGGAGAAACTTAATCGCGTTCAAACGCGCCCGCTTCTTGTCGTCTGATCGGACAATCGTCCACGGAGCATCGGCGGTGTCGGTGTAGAAAAGCATCGACTCTTTCGCCTCGGTGTATTCCTCCCAGCGACCGAGTGATTCAAGGTCCATGGGGCTGAGCTTCCATTGCTTCAGCGGATCCTGCGCCCGACTCAGGAAGCGGCGGAGCTGTTCCTCCCGACTCACCGAAAACCAAAATTTAAAAAGCTTCACTCCACTGCGGGTGATCATGCGCTCGAACTCGGGTGCCTGGCGCATGAACTCGAGGTATTCCCGCGGCGGACAGAAGCCCATCACTTTTTCAACGCCGGCCCGGTTATACCAGGAGCGATCAAGGAAAACGAGCTCGCCATTGGTGGGGAGGTTGGCAACGTAGCGCTGGAAATACCACTGACCTTTTTCGCGTTCCGTCGGCTTGGCGAGAGCCACAATGCGAGCGCCCCGTGGATTCAGATTTTCGGTGAAGCGGGTGATCGTGCCTCCTTTGCCGGCGGCGTCCCGGCCTTCGAAAATCATGACGATTTTTTCGCCGCTGTGAATCGCCCAGGCCTGCATTTTGACGAGTTCAATTTGGAGCAGCGCAATCTGCCGGTCGTATTCCGAACCCTTCATGACCTTCTCGTAGGGGTAAACCGAACTGATGATCTGCTTCTTATCTTTCGTGCCTTTGACGCGGGCCACTAACTCCGGCGGAATCTGCTTCTCGACGACATCATTGATCAGCGAAACCATCGGGTAGGCCTTTTCCATCGCTGATGAAGTTTTGGCGCGCTTCCGAGGAATCTTTTTCGCAGCCGACTTCCCTGCGGTTGCCTTTCCCGGAACCGTCTTTGCCACTGGCTTGCTCGCCGCAGTTTTCGGAGCACTTGCTTTTGCTATCGTCATATTGTTCTGTTAGGTTTCAATCAGGCGGACGCTCGATGTGTTTACGGAATGAGGCCGCAGAAACTGTGCCATGGAAACCCGTCTTTACTTCTCCGCCGAAGCCACGATCACCGAAATCAGGTTTTGACCTCATCAGATTGTCTATCATGATGTCCCGTTGTTCAGCACTCAACCGAACGTAACCTCCTCACACTCTGCCTTTATGGAACCACTCTCTCACGACACCATTCTCGACGCGCTCAATTGGCGCTACGCCACGAAAGCTTTTGACCCTGCCAAAAAAATTCCTGCCGATCAGTGGGCCGCGCTCGAGGAATCACTCGTCCTGACACCTTCCTCCTTTGGTCTTCAGCCATGGGAATTTGTGATCGTGGAGAATCCAGAAGTCCGCGAGCAGCTGGTTCCCCACTCGTGGAATCAGCGTCAGGTCGCCGACGCTTCCCACCTCCTCGTCATCGCGCTGCGGACCGACATTGACGAAGCCTATGTCGATCATTTCGTGAAACGGGTTGAGGAGGTTCGTGGCGAGCCGGGTTTCACCGCCTACCGCGACATGATGGTTGGTTTCATCAACAACCTCGATGCCGAAGGGGTCAAACAGTGGGGGAAATTGCAAACCTACATCGCGCTCGGTCAGTTCATGAGCGTTGCTGCGATGATGGGGATCGACGCCTGCCCAATGGAAGGCTTCGTCGCCGCGCAATACGATGAGATTCTCGGCTTCAAAGAAAAGAACCTCACCACGGCGGTGCTTTGCCCGGCAGGCTATCGATCAGACGAAGACAAATACGCGAGCCTCCCGAAGGTTAGATTTGAGAAATCGAATCTGATTTCGCGGATCTAGGAGACTGTTGAAATAGCGAACCCGAAGAGATCTGCCATCAGATTTTTGGCTGACGAGGCGTGCAATCTGCGGATAGCCATTGCTCTCCACAGATTTCAGAACGAATCTCAGACGGAAATCGGGCAAAGAGATCGAGGACGGAGTTTTTCAATTGTCTCCCAGGCGACTGCGGATCGCCGCACTCGCGCCAGTCATCACATCTTCTTTCGCTCCCATTTCGTTATAGAATGCCACGTGCCTTCTATGACTAAAACCCGATTGATCTGCCTCCTCGTCAGCTTTCCGGCTCTGCCCCTTTTCGCGGAGGAGTTGATCGATTTCAATCGCGATATCCGCCCGCTCCTTTCGAATCGCTGTTTCGCCTGTCACGGCCCCGACGAGGAAGAGCGCAAGGCGGACCTCCGCCTCGACACCCGGGAAGGCGCGCTCATGGATCTCGGGGGCTATGTCTCGCTCGCCCCGGGTGATGCGGATGAAAGCGAACTTTTCTACCGGATCACGCTGGACGCCGATCACGAAGACCTCATGCCACCTGAGGGGAAGGGTCAAAAATTCACCCCTGATGAAGTGGCGCTCATCAAGCGCTGGATCGAGCAGGATGCCCCCTACGCCAATCACTGGTCCTACGATAAGCCGACTCGTCCCGAGGTCCCCAAAGGAAAGCGCTCCGAATGGCCGAAAAATGAGATCGACGATTTTGTGATCGCGCGTCTCGAAAGCGAGGGCCTCGAACCCGCTCCGGAGGCGGATCGCCACACCCTCGCGCGCCGCGCGTCGCTCGACCTGATCGGGCTGCCGCCGACCTGGGAGGAAGTGACCGCTTTTGTGAATGATCCCTCACCGAACGCCTACGAGACCTACCTTGATTCTCTCCTCGCCAAGCCCGCCTTCGGCGAGCACTGGGGCCGCGCCTGGCTCGATCTCGCGCGCTATGCGGACTCCGCCGGCTACGCCGACGACCGCGTCCGGACGATCTGGGCCTATCGCGATTATGTGATCGAAGCCTACAACGCCAATATGCCCTTCGATCAATTCACGATCGAACAAATCGCGGGCGACCTTCTTAAAAATCCGACCCGCGACCAGCTCATCGCGACCGCTTTTCACCGGAACACAATGACCAACAGCGAGGGCGGCACGAACGACGAGGAGTTCCGCAATGAAGCGGTCGTGGATCGCGTCAACACGACGATGGCGACCTGGATGGGCACGACGATGGCCTGCGCACAATGCCACACCCACAAATTCGATCCCCTCACCCACGCCGAATATTTTCAGCTCTTCGATTTTTTTAATCAAACCGAGGACGCCGATCACAAGGATGAACTCCCGCTTCTCGATCTCTGGTCCGCGAAGCAGGAGAAGGACAAGGAACTCTGGCGCGAGCAGATTTCAGAACTCAAGACCCTGCTCGCGACCCCGACGGAAGCACTCGCCACCGAAGAAATCGCGTGGCGGAACCGCCTCCGCCAGGAGCCGTCATGGACTGCTCTGAAACCTGCTTCAGCGGAGGCGGAGAAAATGAAACTCACGATCAGCGATGAAGGAACGATCCGCGCCACCGGCGAGGCCGCTGAGAACGATCGCTACCGGATCGAGTTCAACCTGCCCCCGGAGCCGATCCAGCTCTCCGCGCTCCGCCTCGATATTCTTCCCGAACAGACCTCGAACTTTGTCCTCTCCTCAGTCACCGCGGAATGGGTCCCGCCGCAGGAGCGCAAGATGGAGGCCCGCTTCGTCCGCGTCTCGATCCCCGGAAAAGACAAGATCCTCCACCTCGCCGAAGTCGAAGTCTTTTCCGGTGAAACCAATTTCGCGCTCGCCGGCACCGCGACCCAGAGTTCCCTCGGGTCCGGTGGCGAAGCGAAGCGGGCCAACGACGGAAACACGAGCGGCCTCTACACGGATCGCTCCGTTTCCCACACCGCGACGGAAGCCAATCCCTGGTTGGAAATTGATCTCGGCCAGCTCCAGTCCATCGACCGCGTCGTGATCTGGAACCGCACCGACGGAGTCACGGATCGTTTGCAAGGCTTTGAAATTTCCCTCCTCGATGAAGCCCGCAACCCGGTCTGGAAGGTCTCGCCACCCGACCTTCCCGCTCCGAATCTCGCCCTCTCCACCGGAGGTCCCGTGCCGGTCCCCTTTGACGCCGCCTTTGCGACGCACGAGCAACCCGGTTTTGCCGCCGCCTCCCTTCTCGCGAGTCAGGTCGATCCGAAAAAAGGATGGGCCATCGCCGGAGGCACCGGGAAGGCGCAGCACCTGACCTTAACCCAAAAGAACCCTCTCGAAGTCGAAGGAGGGAAACTGATTCTGACGCTTCCGCAGGAGTCCGTGCACAAACAGCACCTCCTCCGCCACCTCGCGTTTTCCTACACCAGTGCCAAAGAAATCTCCGACTGGGCCGCGCTCCCGCGGGGAGTCCAGGCCCTGATCCGTGAGGAGGCGGGCGACTGGACTCCGGAAGAAGCGGAAGAGGTTTCCACCTACTTTCGCAGCATCGCGCCCTCACTGCGGGGGGAGAGAGCGAGCCTGGCAAAACTCGAAAAGCAACTCGCCGAAGCGAAGCCCGAGACCACCGTTCCGATCATGAGAGATCTCCCGCCGGAGAAACATCGTGAGAGCTTTGTGCAATTGCGTGGCAGCTATCTGAGTCACGGGGAGGAAGTCTCTGCCGAAGTGCCTGCCGTTTTTCATCCGCTCGATGAAGGGGTCAAGCGCGACCGTCTTGCTCTCGCGAACTGGCTTGTCGATGCGGAGAATCCTCTCACCGCCCGGGTCATCGTGAACCGTTATTGGGAAGAGCTTTTCGGCATCGGGATCGTCGAGACGAGTGAGGAATTCGGCTCTCAGGGAGAGCTTCCCTCCCACCCCGATCTCCTCGACTGGCTCGCGCTTGAGTTTCAGGAAAACGGGTGGGATACGAAACGACTCCTCCGCCAGATCGCGACCTCGGCGACCTATCGCCAATCCTCGAAAACATCGCCGGATCACTACGAGGCTGATCCTTACAATCGCCTCCTCGCCCGAGGCCCTCGCTTTCGCCTTTCGGCGGAACAGGTGCGCGACAATGCTCTCGCCGTGAGTGGACTCCTCAGTGACAAAATGCATGGACGCCCCGTCAATCCCCCGCAACCGGCGATGGGTCTCAAAGCCGCTTTCGGTAGCGCCACGGACTGGGTCGACAGCAAAGGGGAGGACCGCTATCGCCGCGCGATTTACACCTCGTGGCGGCGCAGTAATCCCTACCCTTCGATGGCGACCTTCGATGCGACGAACCGCGAAGTTTGCACGGTTCGGCGGGGTCGGACGAACACGCCGCTGCAATCACTCGTGACCCTGAACGATCCCGTTTACGTCGAAGCGGCGCAGGCTCTCGGTCGAGAGGCGATCGCGAAGGGCGGCGACTCGCTTGAGGAAAAACTCACCTTCGCGATCCGCGAGAGTCTCGCCCGCGAGCCGAAGGAGGAAGAACTCCGCCGCCTCCGCGAACTCTACGAAACGGCCCGTGCCGACTACGAAGCCCTCCCTGACATGGCCACCAAAATCGCGACGAAGCCGCTCGGCCCTCTTCCGGAAGAAGCCGATGTCATCGACCACGCGGCGTGGACGATCGTTGCGAACGTCATTCTCAATCTCGACGAAATTTTTCTGAAACGCTGAACGACACCCTGACATGAATCCTTTTCTCGAACGCATTCAGTTTCAAACCCGCCGGCATTTTCTCCGCCACTCCACCGCCGGAATCGGGGGCATCGCGCTCAATGCGATGATGGGGAGCGACCTCGCGCGGGGCGCGAGTCCGGAACCGCTCTCAGAGAAAAAACCGCACTTCGCCGCGAAAGCGAAACGGGTCATTTATCTGCACATGACCGGGTCGCCGCCGAACCTCGATATGTTTGACTACAAGCCGGAACTGTCCAAGTTCGACGGCAAGGATTGTCCTGACGAATTTCTCGAAGGCCGGACTTTCGCCTTCACCTCCGGCGTCCCGAAGCTCATGGGTTCGCCGCGCGAGTGGTCGCAACACGGCAAGAGCGGGATGTGGATGTCCGACGCGATCCCCCACCTTCACGGCGTCGCCGACGACCTCTGCATGGTACACTCGATGCACACCGACCAGTTCAACCACGCCCCCGCCGAACTGCTCGTCTACACCGGCTCGCCTCGCGCGGGACGTCCCTCGCTCGGCTCCTGGGCGACCTATGGTCTCGGAAGTGAAAATGAAAACCTTCCCGGCTTTGTTGTCCTCATTTCCAGCGGGGTGCAGCCGAACGGGGGCAAAGCCTCCTTCGGGTCCGGCTTTCTCCCTTCCGTGTATCAAGGCGTGCAGTGCCGTTCCAAAGGTGATCCTGTGCTTTACTCGTCCAATCCGGACGGGATGGATCGCGGGATGAGACGAAAGACGCTCGATGCCCTGCGCGACCTCAACGAATTGCAGGCCGACGAGATGGGACACCCCGAAACCCTGACACGTATCTCACAATACGAGCTCGCCTTCCGGATGCAGACCGCTGTCCCTGAGGTCATGGATATTTCGAAAGAGTCACCGAAGACACTCGAAGCCTACGGGGCCGAACCGGGTGAGGCGAGCCTCGCGAACAACTGCCTCCTCGCGCGGAGACTCGTCGAATCCGGAGTGCGTTTTGTGCAGCTCTTTGACTGGGGCTGGGATTTCCACGGGACCGGTGCCGCCACAGGGATCACGGACGGCCTCACCGATAAGTGCGCGACGATGGACAAGCCCGTCGCGGCTCTCATCAATGATCTCAAAGAGCGCGGCCTCCTCGATGAAACGCTCGTCGTCTGGGGCGGCGAATTCGGTCGCACGCCTTTTCGCGAGGGTCGCACCGCCGGATCCAATGTCCTTGGGCGCGACCACTTCCCCGATGCCTTCACGATGTGGATGGCCGGAGGCGGCGTGAAGGGTGGCCTCGACTATGGAGCCTCCGACGAACTCGGATTTTCCGTGGCCGAAAAACCGGTCCACGTCCATGACCTGCAGGCCACAATTCTGCATCAGTTAGGATTTGACCACGAGCAACTGACCTATCGATTTCAAGGCCGCGATTTCCGCCTCACCGATGTGCATGGGCATGTCGTGAAAGACTTGCTAAGTTGAAGGGTCACTGCTCCCCATAAACGGGCGCCTTCCAGTCTTTCGGAAGTTTCCCCTGCGGCCTCACGCCATAGGCTTCCGCGGGGATCGGATGGTCCTCTGCGGTCTGCAATGGCAGGTCATCGGGGAGATGCTTGATCTTGAAATCTTTGTATTGAATCGTCATTGCCGGTCCCACATGAACCTGCACCGCGAGGACGCCTTCGAGGGAGCGACCGGCTTCATCGAGGTCGATCAGGTCTGCGGTTTGGTGTCCGTTGATCCAGTGCTGATGGTGATTTCCTTTCACGAGCACCCGATACTCGTGCCACTCGTTCGCGGGGAACTCTTTCACCGGCATCTTCTCAATCACCCAGGGTTGCCCCTCTTCATCGACGATGACTTTCTCCCCGGTGTGGGAAAGAATGCGACGGCCTTTTTCTTCATAGAGCATCCCGTTGTAATTCGGATTGTTCGCGACGACGTCGCACTGGTAACCGGTCACGATGTCGAGATCGATTTCGGGAGCTGACTTGCCACGATACTGGAGGCCGCTGTTGCCACCCTCAGTGACTTTGACCTTCACCCGAAGATCAAGGTTTTGAATCGTCGATCCTTTCCAGGTGATGAAACGATTCATCTTCAGTGACCCATCGGTGACACCGGTGAGGATGCCGTCTTTCATCGACCAGTAATCCGGATTTCCATCCCACTGACCCCAGAGGCGGTTGTTGCCCGGAAGGAGATTCACGAAGCCATCCGCGCCGGGTTTCACCGTCACGGCAGCGGCGGCTTCGGGATGAGGGACCGTCGAGGCTGTGAACGGCTGCGTCGCTGGTTCAAGCGGACCTCCCAGTTCGGCGACACGGGCCGTGGTCCGCTCGCGCATTGCGGTGAGAGTCTCGGCATGGGCAGGGTCTTTCGCGAGGTTCACGAGTTCGTCCGGATCGTTTTCGAGATCGTGAAGGAACTCGAAGTTGTCATGATCAAAGTAGCGAACGTATTTGAAGTTCGCGTTGCGCAGGCCTTCGAAGGCAGGAATGCGATTGCGCACCGCGAAGTGCTCATGAAAGGATTCAGTGCGCCAGTCATCGGGGGTGTCCGCGTCGATGATCGGCTTGAGGCTGTGCCCCTGATATCGCTCCGGGATTTCAACGCCGGCCCAGTCGAGAAAGGTCGCCGGCAGGTCGAGGTTGAGGGCGATCGACTTGGTGACCTTACCCTTTTCCTCATCGGCGACGCGGGGATCGTGAATAATGAGAGGAACCCGTATCGACTCTTCGTAGTGAGACCATTTTCCGGCGAAGCCGCGATTTCCCATGTGGAATCCATTGTCCGCTGAGTAAACAATGATCGTGTTTTCCGCGAGGCCGGCCTCTTCGAGCGCTTCCTGGAATCGACCGATTGCGCCATCGATCCCGGTCACCATGCGGTAATAGGCACGCATGTTAGTCTGGTATTTTTCATCCGTGTTCCAACGCCAGAAGTAGCGCTCGCGATTGATCGTCGTCTTGAGGAAATTAGGCTGGCTTTCGAAAATGGCCGGATCATTGAGACGCGGCGGATACATTTCGATATCGTCATAAAGTCCATCGACAGCACGCGGCCACGGGAAGTGCCCGATCCCGGGACGACGATCACCGTCCTCGGCGTGACAGGCGTTGAACCACATATTGAGGGCAAAGGGTTTCCCTTTCGGCTGATTCTTGAGAAACTCGATTCCACGATCCACGATCACTTCGGTCTCGTGGCGGAGCGAGCCATCGGGCTGCTCTTTGTAGAAAGGATTCCGACCAATCGCCTCGAATTCGTCAAAGTGTGAGGCCTCATCGTAGCCCTTCGGCATCTTCGCGTGCCACTTGCCGAAGTAGCCGGTGCGATAGCCATTTTCGCGGAGAATGTCGGAGTAGAGCGTTTCGACGACTTCGGGCCGAGCCTGCTCGTGATTGCCCGGCGTGCCGTAGCTGCGACCGGTGAGGCCCGTCAGAATCGTGGTGCGGCTCACCCAGCAAATGGGATGGCTCACGAATGCGTTTTCAAAACGCACCCCGCCCTCGGCGAGAGCGTCGATGTTCGGCGTCTGAACAATCGGGTTCCCATAGCAACCAATCGTGCTCGTGGTCTGATCGTCGGTGAAAAAGAAGACAATGTTCGGGCGATCTTCGCCATTAAGGACGCTGAGGGAGAACGCGCAAACGGCGAGAAAACTGAAAAGGGGTTTCATGACTCCAAATGAACTGGATTTAGCGGGTTCAATCAATCAGCAAAGTGAGAGGCTTTGGGCTAATTTTGACGGGAATCGCACGAATTGTGTCTCTGCCTCGAAGGCAGAATCAAACCGTCGCGGTAAATTTCTTTTCCTTTTCCGAAGGGCATGTTTCAGTTGGGCATGACCGTAATCAACTCTCCTCAAGCTCCCGCTGCCGTTGGCCCTTATTCACACGCGGCCCAAGTCGGAAACCTCCTCTTTTGTTCCGGCCAGATCCCGCTGGATCCTGAGACGATGAAAATCGTCGAAGGCGGTACCGAAGCGCAGACCCGGCAGGTCCTCGCCAATATCAAGGCGCTCCTCACGACCGTCGGAGCGAGTTTTGGCAATGTCGCCAAGTGCACGATTTTTCTGACCGATCTTGGTGACTTCGCAACGGTGAACGGCCTCTACGAGGAAGCCTTTGGAAAGCATAAGCCGGCCCGTTCAACGATCCAGGTCGCAGCCTTGCCTCTCGGTGCCAATGTCGAAATCGAGTGCATCGTCGAAATGCCGATCTGAGGTTCTGGAACGGCCTGAACGCGTCGTCGCTGAAGATGTTAAATCTTCGGCAGGCGGGCGCGGTTTTGTTCTCACTCACGCTCAACCCTACGGGGAGGCAGGATCGAGCGCGGAGTGTAGCTCTGAGCGCGAGCGAGGAGACCGGCGCGGTTTTGTTTTCGCTCACGCTCAACCCTGCGGGGGAGGGGCCGACTTCGCGGGCTTGTCACGGGCAAACAAACATCGCATCATCGTTCAATGCGATTGCTCATCCCCCTCCTCTCTTTTTTTGCCTTCACTCTTTCTGCTCAAGCCGAACGCCGCCCTAACATTGTCCTCATCATGGCGGACGACATGGGCTACGAATGCCTCGCGGCCAATGGCGGGGAAACTTATAGCACCCCCCGTCTCGATGCGCTCGCTGCGAGCGGGATCCGCTTTGAGCACTGCCACTCTCAGCCGATCTGCACGCCATCCAGGGTTCAGATCATGACCGGGATTTACAACAACCGGAACTACGTCAAATTCGGCGTCCTTGATCCGAACGAGAAAACCTTCGGTCATCTTTTTCAACAAGCGGGTTACAAAACAGTCATCGCCGGCAAGTGGCAGCTCGAAGGGGGCTTCACGGGACCGAACAATTTTGGCTTCGACGAATACTGCCTCTGGCAACTCACCCGCCGTCCCCCGCGCTTTCCGAATCCCGGTTTTGAGATCAACGGCAAAGAGGTCGATTTCACGATGGGCGAATATGGCCCCGACGTCGCCTCGGACTACCTCTGCGATTTCTTCGAGCGGAACAAAGACGAAGAGTTCTTCGCCTACTACCCGATGATTCCCCCGCACTTCCCCTTCCAGCCGACGCCGGACAGCGAAGAGTGGGACCCCACCGAAAGCCGCGAGTACCCCAAGAGCGAATGGCGCGACGAGTGGTTTCAGGACATGGTGACCTACACCGACAAGGTCGTCGGCAAAGTCGTCGATAAGCTCGAAGAGCTCGGGCTGCGCGAGAACACGCTCATCATTTTCACCGGTGACAACGGCACCTACGCCGGGATGGAGTCTCAGTTTCAGGGCCGCACCTGGGTCGGCGGAAAAGGCTCGCCGATCGACAGCGGCACGCGTGTTCCCCTCGTCGTGAACTGGCCGGGGACGACTCCGGAAGGCGTTGTGAGTCAGAGCCTCGTCGACTTCTCAGACATGCTGCCCACGATTGCCGAGGTCTCCGGGATTGAGGTCCCCGAAAAATGGGGCATCGATGGCCAGAGCTTCGCCTCAGAGATCAAGGGCACAGGCACCGCCGGGCGGGAATACATCTACTGCTGGTACGAGCGCGACGGCAAACGTGAGAAATCCAGCGAACACACGCGGACGCAACAGTTCAAGCTCTACGGGGATGGTCAGTTCTTTGATATCGTAGCTGACTTTAATGAGAAGAAGCCTCTCGATATCGCTGCTTTGGAAGGGGCTGATCTCGCGACCTACGAAATGCTGAAAACTGCGCTCGAGAAGCACATGGCGGTGACTGATAAATCGGATGAAACGCAGGGTAAAAAGCGCAACGAGCTTCAGCGTGATTCGAAGGAGTCGGCGAAGAAATAGCCGTAGCGGGATTGGGGACAATTCCGACGCGCCACCCCTGTCTGAATTGTCCCCAATTCAGCTACTCCTCCGGAGCGCCCACCACCACCTGCGTCAAAAACCACAGTGTCGTCGCAGCCCTAGCCTGACCATATTCTGACTCGGGAATGTGGGACTCATCTTTCTGAAATTTGAGCAAGGCAGCCTCGATCTCTTCGACCGGCACTTCCTCCTCACGGTCGAGATACCCCGCTTTGTGGAGGATCTTTG